>JGI10211J34971_10000825_pt1 | contig 25866 bp, 20 predicted proteins | sample Etolagsediment_FD_34971 | JGI IMG/M metagenome (IMG submission 34971)
AAATAAATGTCGTATATAGGTGACACGGCCAATACGGTCGGCTAACGCCAAGACCCTTGTGTGTCGTTAGCTATCAATTTCATCATTTTGCAAGAGGCCCTTTAGTATAGCTTTTTTCCTCATGTCCACCATAGTTCCGTTAGTGTATTGATTTCCCTGGCCAAAAGCCGCATTGCCTCGTCCCTGGCCTGGAAATTACTGTGACGCAGCTTGTTTTCTTTAAAAAGTCCAGTTCAAAGACTGAGTTCGATATTTGCTCCAAGCTTTATCCTGCACAGTTGTAAGCGGATTCTCCGTTAAGTGGTCCTTTCAAAGAGGTTCGCTTCTATTTCCCCGTCTGTTCCAACACTACCCCCTCATAGGGTTGTAGTTGTCATAATTTTTCCAGATCATGAGTTCCTTCCCATGGTCAGCAAAGTTCCCGAACCGAATGCAGCCACTTCTGGTAGTGCCTGGCATAGTGTGACGAACAGTAGCAGTTTGCGTCAATGAGAGGGCTTGCTTCCACTTGATAAGATTGTTCCGACTGTCTCGTCCACTTTCCACCACCTGTGAAAGATGCTTTATAGGACTGTTTTTTGTTGTTTTTTAATCATCCTGTATTTTCAGTCTCTTCACTTCTTTTCTGTCTGCATTTCTCTTTTCCCTTAGGTGTTGTTAAATACCCATTCTGTGCGTTCTGTTGTGGTTTTGGTTGCTGGGTGCGCTTTATGGTGTGTGTTTGTGCTTTGTGTATAAGTGTCTTTAGTTTCATGTAATTTTAAGTGAAATGTCTTGACAAGGGGGGCGAATCTGATATAAAACTTACAATAGTGGTGTGAAGTGGGGTGATGTGGATAACAGGTGGAGAGGGATGAGTTCAGGGAAGACCATAAAAAGCAGATTTCGCAGTAAATCTGAGCACAGCCTGGACAACAAGGGACGACTGAATTTTCCAAGTCGCTTTCGTGATGTTCTGGCTCAGTATGGTTCTGGGATGCTCATGGTTGTCCCCTGGAAAGCTCACCTCCGTGCCTATCCGGTTTCCGAATGGGAAATTATTGAAGACAAGCTCCTTGATCAGAAAGAACAACCTCAGATGGGTAGCTATATTCGCTGGGTATTGTCTGGAGTAACAGAGTGCAATCTTGATAAGCAGGGGCGCATTCTTCTTCCGGCAGCGCTGCGTGCTGAGCTTCGAATTGGTACGGATCTCGTTCTCACCGGTATGCGTGACTGGGTAGAGATATGGGACAAGGATGCCTGGGAGCTTGAAATCAAGGGAACTCTTGAGAATTTTGACAGTTTTGATGATGGCTTGTCCAAACTCGGAATTCTCTAATGAGTGATCAGGATAAGGCAGCGGATATTCATTGTTCTGTTTTACCTTCTGAAACGCTGGAACTGCTTGATCCCAAGAGTGATGGGGTTTATGTCGACGGAACTTTGGGGCTGGGTGGTCACAGTGAGGCGATTTTACGTAAGAGTTCACCAAATGGACGTGTTATTGCCTTTGACTGGGACGGCGCAGCCATAGAGAAAAGTAGGGAACGGCTGAAATGCTTTGGCGATCGTCTGATCATTGTCAGAAGAAATTTTTCTGAGATTGGAGAGGGGTTGGCGGAGGTTGGTGTGGATAAAGTCGATGGTATCCTTATCGATATCGGTCTTTCATCCCTGCAACTTGATATGGGGGAGCGCGGCTTCAGTTTTCAGCGGGATGAACCTCTGGATATGCGGATGGATCTCAGGCGTGATGTGACCGCTGCAGCCATTCTTGCTGAATGCTCCGAGGATGAACTTGCTGATATCTTTTACTATTATGGTGAGGAGAAGCAGGCTAGAAGGATAGCTTCTTTTATTGTTCAAGAGAGAATGCTGGAGCCGATTTCCACCTCAAGGCAGTTGGCCGACATTATTGTGAAGGCAGTGCCAAGACGATTCCATCCCAAGAAAATTCATGTTGCAACACTTGTATTTCAAGCCCTGCGTATAGCTGTCAATACTGAGCTTGAGAATCTTGCAGGAATTCTGGAACGTGGCGTGGAATACCTGAAACCCGGAGCACGGTTTTGTGTCATCTCATTCCACTCATTGGAAGACAGGATGGTGAAACGGAAATTTCGTGACAACGAGGAACTGAAGGTCATTACCAAAAAGCCTGTTGTCGCAAGCCCTGATGAACGAGAACGAAATAGAAGATCACGCAGTGCTCGATTGCGAGTTGCGGAAAAAATTTAAAGAGAAGAGGTGAGACCATGATAATTAATCCTTCGGCCCATACGATGATTCCCCGGCGAAATTCATTTCGACGTCATGACGGGTATGGACGTCGTCAAAGCATGACTCTTCCTGGTGGCAAACAACTCTGGTATGGGCTGACAAAAGTTTTACTGGTTGCAGTGCTGTTTCTTTGTGTAGCTTTTTCTCTCATGGATGGATCGAGAGAACGGATTGCTGCAGAAATTGCTGATCTCGAGGCCGTTCACAACGAACTGGTTACAACAAACATCTTACTCCGTGCCAAAAAGGCTCGTGTGTTTTCTTCCGAGGCCGTGGGAGTGGCAGCTGGAAGTCAGTTGGCAATCCATACTCCTGTCTCGGAACAGTACTTAGAGTTCTGAGCACTTACTGCAGTTAGTCAATGGCAAGGAGATCCCGTCTTAAAACAGAAAACAACAGAAGAGGGAGGATCTGGCTTCTTTTCGTTTTTCTGTTTCTTTTGGCTGGTTTGGTCCTTGGCATACTATACAGGCAGCAATTGTCGAATATGGCTGATATCTGGAGGGAGACCTTCCCTGCAGAGACACCATTCGTGAATGGTGCTCGGGGAACAATTTTCGATCGGAACTATAAGGAACTTGCCCGGACCCTCGAACGGGTATCACTGTATGTTCGCCCACGGGAAGTGGAAAATATCTCCGAAACGGCAAGAGTGCTTGCAAAAACACTCGGTCTTTCTGAGTCTGAATTGCTCGCCAAAATGGAGCGGGATTCACACCTTGTCTGGCTGCACCGAGATATTTCTCAGGAGGAAGAAGACGCTGTTGCAGGCCTTGAGCTTCCGGGGATTTATCTGCACAGGGAAGTGGCAAGAAATTATCCTCAGCAGGAAAATGCTTCACATCTGATAGGATATTCAGAGAATGACTTGGGGCTTTCAGGTGTTGAACATTACTATAACCGCCTTCTCAATCAGGATCGTGTCCGACAGGAGGATATCCCGGCTATTGATTTAAAAGGGCTTGCCCAGACAAGTACCAAGGGGCATGATCTGGTTTTGACTCTGGATATGAAAATCCAGGCTATCCTTGAAAAATATATCAGAAGTCTTGGTGAAAAAATGGGGGATGGACGAGTCACTTCCCTGTTGCTTGATACAGAAGAGGGGAAAATCGTTGCCGGAGCAAGCTATCCACCCTTCAATCCCAATAATGTCTGGCAGCACCAGGAAGAAATTCTTGAGAATCTTTTTCTCACTCCCATGGTGATTCCCGAAGAAATTCGGAAATTTTTTCAAGACGCATCGTTTCTACAGCTTGGCTGGGAGCAGAGCACTCAGGTCTATCCCTGGAGTGTGGTGAGTAATAATGTTGATTTAGCAAGTCAGCTCAGGCTACTGGAACGGTTACAGTTGACAACAGATATTCATGTTGACTTTTCAGGAGGGAAAAAACAGGCAACGACTCTGCCTCGATTTGAAGGAATTGGCCCGGATCTCTACCTGGGAGCAGTGCCCAAGACTGCGCTGCCGCTGAAGGTTTTACTGGGACTTACCCATCTTTTGAATGGTGGAAAAAAGATACAACCACACATTCTTGACAAGATTATAGAACGACCCCAGCAAAGAGAATTTTTCTATGATGTCTTTCATAATAAAGACATGGGAAGTAATGTGTTTCCATCACTTGTCTCCCAGGAGCTTAAAACGTTGCTATCCATGCAGGGGCAGCAAGGGACACTCGGATCAAGAAGGCTATGTGGTGAGACCGTCTCCCTGGTGATGAATGATTCTGGAGGTGAGTATGTCCGGGATCGAATGGGGCTGGTTGTCATTCCAGCTGAACAACCTGAGATGATACTTCTCCTTGTTTCAAGAGATGAGGAACTGCTGGTGCCAGAGAATGCGGCAGTGGCGGCAAATACGTTGTGTGAAGGAGTCGATGCTATACTTCCATCCATGGTAGCGTTGCAGCAGATTCATAGAAATATTGCAGACGTTGTTGAGATGGAAGAGAGCGAAGAGCACAATTTTAAAACCGGGCCGGATACTGGAACTGTTGCCGTTGCTCATGGGGGGGCAGTTGCAGGGAAGCCGGTACAAATTATGCCAGATTTAACAGGGTTGAGTTTACGTAAAGGCCTTCGCCTGTTACAAAGTGCTGAAGTGAATGTTACGGTAAGAGGTACCGGGCGCATTGTTTCACAGAGTCCGGTTGCCGGTAAGGAGTTGGAGAAAGGTAGCTCCTGTGTTTTGACCCTTGCTATAGATGCTCCCCCGGAGGAGGGCATGAAGATAAAAAAATTGCAAGTTAAAGAGTCGGTATCTGATTAGCATCTCACTTGAGGGGTGCGAAAGTACTTTTAGCAAATTCTTTTCGAAACATGGCGAGATAGGCGTAAACTTCGAAAGAATTTTTAAGGTGTATGATTCCGGTTGTTTACGTATTTCTATTTACATGCCCGAAACAGGACAAGAAATGTCTCAAAAACAACAGAATCGCATTGCGGCAACCTGGGTTTGTAGTGTTCCCGGTACTGTTGAGTATTCTTTGGGGGATTTTGATTTTTCAATAGTGGCCGGGAAACTCGGGCTCAGCCTTCTTTCCGGTACTCCTTCCAATTGTCCCATCACCCAGATCACCATTGATTCCCGAAAAGTTAAATCAGGTTCGCTTTTTATCGCCCTCTCTGGAAGTGTAAATGATGGCCATGATTTTATTGATCAGGCCGTTGCTTCGAATTGTTCTGCGCTGCTTGTTGAAAAAGGACGGATTAGCTGTGAACGATTTGAAAATCAAGCAGTCTGTGTTTATGAGGCAACTAATAGCCGGGAATGTTATGGCAGGCTTGCAGGAATTCTTTTTGGCTATCCTTCTTCAAGTATGACTCTGTTTGGTGTCACCGGTACCAATGGAAAAACCAGTGTCACCTATCTGCTCGAATCAATTTTACGCGAGAGCGGGAAAAGGCCAGGGGTTTTGGGAACCGTTGATTACCGCTACTACGACTTCAGGTGCACTGATACGTATTCCGTCCTCTTTTACAACACCGGAACCCTTACTTCTCCAACAGACACTGCGAACAATGGCAGATGATGGAGTTGACAGTGTGGTTATGGAGATATCCTCACATGGCCTGGAGCAAAATCGTATAGGAGCACTTAAGTTTGATGTGGCAGCTTATACCAATTTGAGTCGAGACCATCTCGATTACCATCGCGACATGGAAAATTATTTTACCGCGAAAAGCCTTCTTTTTACAGATCATCTTCGTGACAAGGGAAAGGCTGTTATAACCTACTCCGATCAAAAAGAGAACTGGAGTGCAAGAATGGAGTCTCTCTGTTTGGAAAAGGGATTTTCTGTTCTTAGTTGCGGTGACGGGAAGGGACGGGATATCTGTCCGCTTGCGGTGAACAGTGATATCCGAAAAACCGAGGTGACTCTTCAGACACCGAACGGAATCTGTTCTTTTGTGTCTCCTCTGGTTGGAAATTTTAATGTCAGTAATCTTCAAACAGCCTATGCCATGGCCATGGTTGCCGGAATATCACCAGTAACCATTGCTGCTGCTCTCAATAAGGCAAAGGGTGCTCCCGGACGCCTTCAACAGATTGCAGTAATTCCAGATGAACGATCGTTCAGACCTGCCGTTTTTGTCGATTATGCACATACACCTGATGCTCTGGAGCAGGTGTTGAAAACGGTTAAAGGACTTCCCCATAGTAATCTCTACTGTGTGTTTGGATGTGGTGGCGACAGGGATTCCGGAAAACGACCATTGATGGGAACAGTTGCAGGGAGCTATGCTGATGTTGTTATTGTAACCGATGACAATCCACGGAGTGAGGATTCAGAGGGTATAATCGGTGATATTGTCAGGGGAATAGCGATTCAGCAACAGAGCTATCCATGGCTTGTGCAAAGAAAATCTGATGATCGTGGTTTTGTGATTATACCTGATCGTCATCGGGCTATTCAGGTCGCAATATCGGCCGCAGCAGGAAATGATATTGTGGTCATTGCCGGGAAAGGTCATGAAAATTATCAGTTGACTCGTTTGGGCGGGAAATTTTTTGATGACAGTCTGGAAGCAGTTCAGGCGTTAAGTGACTGGAAGGTCGAATCACTGGTTCAGGCAACGGGGGGGGAGTGCGTTGGTGATCCTGACTCGCGAAAAAAACTTGGTTTCATAAGGACAGATTCCAGGGCCATCCAGCCCACTGATATCTTTGTTGCATTGAGGGGAGAGCGTTTTGATGGCCATGACTACGTGGAGCAGGTGGTAACGGCAGGGGCGGGTTGTTGTATCATGGAACGCCCGCCCGAGTCTTCCCTGTCGGTTCCCATGGTGCAGGTCAAAGATACGACACGGGCACTCGGCGATCTTGCCCGCTACAGACGTGCCTGCATGAAAGAACTCTCAGCTCCTGATGTCATAGCTATTACCGGAAGCAGCGGCAAGACGACCGTCAAGGAAATGAGTGCTGCAATTTTCAGGGAAAAGTGGCCTGAACGGGCTGATGCTCCATCTGCAAGAGTCCTTAAAACCGAAGGGAATTTTAATAATTTGATTGGGCTTCCTCTGTCTCTTCTTCCGCTTTCTCCAAAACACAGGGCAGTTATTCTTGAGATGGGGATGAATGCGCCCGGCGAGATTGCCAGGTTGACGGAAATTGCTGATCCCGATATAGCCTGTGTGCTTAATGTCCATGGTGCACATCTGCAAGGATTGGGTGATATTGAAGGGGTGGCAAGGGCCAAAGCGGAGCTGTTTCAAGGGTGTGGCAAGGGTACCATTCTTGTGGTAAATGGTGATGATCCAAGGGTGGTTAAGGCTGCTGAGAGCTGCAGTCAGGAAAAAATAGTTTTTGGAATGGTGGATAACGGCCCTGTGGTACCCGATGTCTATGCAACAGACTGCAGAGTAGGGGATAGGGAGAATCTCTCTTTTGTTCTCCATGTGCATGATCAGGAAATTCTGGTAACGCTTCAGGTTGCTGGGGCTCACAATATTTCCAATGCTCTGGCTGCTGCGGCAATTGCTACTGCAGCGGGTGTTGATATACAGTATATTGGAGATGGTCTTTCTGTTTTCAAGCCAACCGAGAGGCGAATGCAGATAGTGGATGGTCCTTCGGGCAGTCGTATCATTAACGATACCTATAACGCAAATCCAGAGTCCATGAAAGCGGGGATCGCCACTCTCCAAGAGCTTGGAGATGGGACTCGTATAGCCGTTCTCGGTGATATGCTGGAACTGGGGCCGAATAGTGAAGCCCTGCACAGGGGGATTGGTGAGGTGGTTGCCACAGCCGGGATAGATTTTCTGGCTGTCCTCGGAGCTTTTGCAGAATCAACTGCAAACGGAGCCATTGAAAATGGTATGAACAGGAAGCGGGTTCATGTTTTTGAGAATAAGGAGGGATGTATTTCCTGGTTGCATTGGCTTTGCAATAGCGGAGTTATCAACCCGGGAAGTTATATTCTGGTGAAAGGATCACGTGGTATGCGCCTTGAAGAAATTGTTGAAGGGCTCAACGGAGAACATTAAATGTTGTATCATCTGCTCTATCCCCTCAGTAACAGTGTCGGTGCATTTAACGTTTTTCGCTATATCACCGTGCGTTCAATTGGAGGTGCGGTTACCGCTTTTCTTATAATGCTCCTTCTTGGACCCTGGTTTATAAGAAAGCTCAAACAGTATCAGATCGGTCAGGTAGTTCGTGACGACGGCCCGGAAACCCATCTTGCCAAACAGGGAGTGCCTACCATGGGCGGGGTACTGATTCTTACCGCAATAACCCTCTCGACTCTGCTTTGGGCAAAACTTGATAATCCGCTGGTGTGGCTGTTGTTGTTTGTGGTTCTGTTTTTTGGCTGTATTGGTGGCATTGATGATTATCAAAAGATCAAAAAAATGACCAGTGCCGGGTTGAGCGCGAGAGGGAAGCTTCTGTTACAGATATTTGGTGCCTCGGTGGTGGGATTGTTTGTTCTGCTGCATCCAGGATATGACGGTCTCCTGAGTGTCCCTTTCCTGAAGAATATTCAACCTGATTTGTCATGGTTTTACATTGTTTTTGCAGTCCTTGTTATTGTGGGTTCCTCGAATGCCGTAAATCTTACAGATGGCCTTGATGGTCTGGCGGCAGGCCCCACGGTTATTTCCGCAGCCGTGTATCTCGTTTTTTCCTACCTTGCCGGCCATGTGGTACTGGCAGACTACCTTCAGATTCCTTATGTTCAGGGTGCTGGAGAACTTGCTGTATTCTGTGGGGCAATGGTCGGTGCCTGTCTTGGTTTTTTGTGGTTTAATGCCTATCCCGCGCAGATCTTCATGGGTGACGTGGGGTCTCTTGCCCTCGGTGGCGCTCTTGGCGGTGTTGCCATAATTATCAAGCAGGAAATACTTCTGGCCATTGTTGGTGGAATTTTTGTTATGGAAGCCCTTTCTGTTATCCTCCAGGTTGGATATTTTAAGCTCAGCCATGGAAAACGAATTTTCCTGATGGCCCCTTTTCACCATCATTTTGAGAAGAAAGGATGGCATGAGCCCAAGGTCGTGGTCAGATTCTGGATTGTTTCTGTAATTCTTGGTCTTTTTGCTGTAGCAACCTTAAAAATGCGCTGATGGAAATTGGACAGAAAATACAACCCGGCCAACATGCCGTTGTTATTGGCCTTGGGATATCCGGCCGGGCGATGTTGGAATTTCTTTTGAGCAGGGAGGCGCAGGTTTCTGTAAGTGACAGGCGTGTCTTTAGTGCTCTGCCTCAGGAAGACCAGGAGTATCTGAAAAAAAATGATATCTCCTTTGAGGGTGGTGGGCACAGTAAAGAATTTCTGTCCCGTGGAGATTTTGTAGCGATTAGTCCAGGGGTTTCAACTGACCTGCCACTCCTGAATGAACTGCGGGAAGAGCATATTCCAATTCTTGGCGAACTTGCACTTGCTGCGCCGTATATCACCGAATGTGTGGTGGCAGTGACAGGAACGAATGGAAAAACCACAGTGACTGCACTGATAGGGGAGCTCCTTCGGGCCTCTGGAAAAAAAGTTTTTGTTGGCGGTAATATCGGCACACCTGTACTGAACTATTTGCTCGGTGACGAGCGTGCGGACTATCTGGTGCTTGAGCTTTCCAGTTTCCAACTTGAGTCAGCAGGGAGCTTTTGTCCTCACATCGGCGTGTTATTGAATATCACACCGGATCATCTTGACCGCCACGGAAGTATGGTCAATTACGCTGCCGCAAAAATGAAGATGTTTGTGCATCAAAAAGCAGATGACAAAGCGATACTCTGCAGTGACGATCCAATGTGTCTTCATGTACGAAAACTACTGAACAGGCAGGAAGTATATTGCTTTGGGAATCCGGCAAGTAATTGTGCGGCAACGGGTAACGACAGGAAGGTCTGTATAACTTTGCAGGAGAGAACAGATAGTTATGAGTTGGCTGGGACAAAACTTGATTCCCACACGGGAATGCTTAACAGCTGTGCTGCAATACTTGCCGTTTCACTTCTTGGCTGTGAAAAGAATGATATAGCAAATGGCCTGAAATACTTTGCTCCAGCCGATCACAGATTGCANCATGTGAGACTGAGGAAGGGCGTGGACTACTACAACGACTCCAAAGCAACAAACACAGGGGCTGTCATCAGCGCCCTTTGCTCCTTTTCCAAGGGGGTTGTTCTTATTGCCGGTGGTCGCGACAAGGGAGAGGATTACACGGTATTAAAAGAGTTTGTTCTGGAGAAAGTCGAAAAACTCATTCTGATTGGAGAAGCTGCAGATGCAATAGCAGGTGCTATGGAGGGAATCGTACCGGTTCTCCGTGCCGATTCCATGGAAGATGCCGTGTCTCTGGCGGCAGGCAGTGCCCAACCCGGAGAAATAGTTTTACTGGCACCAGCATGCTCAAGCTTTGATATGTTTGATAATTACGGGCATCGTGGAGAGGTTTTCATGCAGGCGGTGCTTGCCTTGAATGACGATGAAGGAAGGGGTGTCTGATGACGACTCCCATCAGACTCATGCTCACTGGCGGTGGTACCGGAGGACATCTGTTTCCGGCAATTGCCACTGCTGAAGCCATGTGTGAACGATTGCCGGGTACTGAAGTGCTTTTTGTCGGAACCGGAAGACGAATGGATAAAGCAGGTCTTGAACAGTATGGGTATGCAACCTGTTCCATTCATTCCAAAGGATTAAAGGGAAAGAATTTTTTGAGTCTTATACTTGGAATACTGGTATTGCCTGTTTCGTGCCTGGAGGCCATGTATCATATTCTCCGTTTCAAACCAGATATTGTGGTGGGGGTGGGTGGCTATGTGACAGGTCCAGTGATGATAGCTGCAAAATTTCTTGGTAAGCCAACCCTTATTCATGAACAGAATTCAATCCCTGGGCTTGCTAACAGAAAGCTTGGAACAATGGTTGCTCGAATATGTCTCTCTCTGCCCGGAAGTGAAAGGTCTTTTCCTCAGGAGAAGACGGTGCTTACCGGCAATCCCGTACGCAGTGAAATTCTCAAATTGTCTGAAAGTGGAGATAGTCCAGACGACAAACCTCTCGTACTCCTCGTTCTTGGAGGCAGTCTTGGGGCTCATCGAGTGAACGAACTTGTGAGCACCGCCTTTACTCTTGGCTTGTCAGGCCTGAAGAACATCAGGGTGATTCATCAGACCGGGCCAGAAGATGCTGAAGAAGTTGAGGCGATTTATAAAAGGAATGGTGTGGATGCCACAGTTGCTCCATTTTTCACAGATATGGCAGCAATCTACAAAGAGGCAGACCTGCTGGTTTCGCGTGCTGGAGCGACCACCCTTGCAGAGCTTGCGGTTCTGGGAAAACCGGCTCTACTGATTCCTTATCCGTATGCGGCAGATAACCACCAGGAAAAAAACGCTGAGTATTACGTGCAGGCCGGGGGGGCATTGATGTTTGTCGAGAGAGATCTTACAGCCGAGGTTCTGGCTGAACAACTGGTGCAGTTTTTTGAGAATCCAGCCAAACTGAAGGAAATGAGCAGGGCGATGAAAAACCGTGCCTTTCCAAAGGCTGCAGAACATATAGTCGATGAGTGTCTGGGATTATTAAACCACACACCGCAACCCTAAAACCGAAAACCTCTTCTCATCATATGTACAACAAAACCAAAAAAATACACTTTGTCGGTGTCGGCGGTATAGGAATGAGCGGCATTGCAGAACTCCTCCTGAATCTCGGCTATGAGGTTTCCGGTTCTGATTTGAATGATTCTGTTACAACCAGGAACCTGGAATCTATTGGTGGTACAATTCACAAGGGGCATGACGGACGATGGGTCAAAGGAGCAGATGTTGTGGTTACTTCTTCTGCCATCAAAAAAGATAATCCAGAGGTTGTGACAGCACTTGCCGCAGAGATTCCGGTGATTCAGCGGGCAGAGATGCTTGCGGAACTGATGCGTCTTAAAAAATTTGGTATAGCCATTGCCGGCAGTCATGGCAAAACATCGACCACCTCTATGGTGAGCTGGATGATGCATGTGGCGAATCTTGATCCCACAATTGTTGTGGGTGGGAAGGTGGACAGCCTCGGGGGGAATGCAAAACTTGGGCAGGGCGAATTCCTGGTGGCTGAGGCTGATGAAAGCGATGGCTCCTTCCTTAAATTATCTCCGGTTCTTGAGGTGGTCACCAATATTGATCTGGAACATATGGATCACTACAAAGATATTGACCATATTAAGACAACGTTCCTCGAGTTTATTGACAGAATTCCTTTTTATGGTGCGGTTATTGTCTGTCTTGATGATGCGAATATCGCAGACATACTTCCAAGGATCAAGAAACGTAAGATAACCTATGGTTTGACCGCTCAGGCCGATCTTATGGCCGATCATATTGAGCCGGGAAATGGCCGGGTGAAATTTGCTGTACGTCACAAAGGTGAATCCCTGGGATCTATAGACCTCTCGCTTGCAGGGAGACACAATGTCTATAATGCACTGGCAGCTATCTGTGTCGGCTTGGAACTGGCAATCCCCTTTGAGACCATTAGTAAGGCGCTTGCCACATTTCAGGGTGTCCAACGACGTATGCAGCTGAAAGGGAAGGGGCGTGGAATTACGGTAATTGATGACTATGGGCATCACCCGACAGAAATCAGAGCCACCCTGGCTGCTATAAAAGAGGGGTGGCCTGAGAAAAGACTGGTCGTCCTCTTTCAGCCACACAGGTACAGCAGAACTCTGGCTCTACTCGAGGAGTTCAGAACCTGTTTCCATCAGGCTGACTATTTGGTGATGACAGAAATTTATGCGGCAAGTGAACTCCCTGATGAAAGAATATCGGGCGAAATATTACTCGATGAAGTGAAAAAGCATGGTCAGCGGAAGACAAAATTTGCCTCTCGTGTTGAGGGTCTGGCAGAGGCACTCTTGCCGGAACTTAATGAGGGTGATCTGGTATTGACCCTGGGTGCTGGAAATATAGTTCTTGCCGGTGAAGCCCTGGTCGCACTGCTCGAGGAAGAGAAGCAGGAATGACCATGGCAAGGAATCTGCGGGAACGCATCATAACGGTCGCAGAAGGGGACGTGAAATGGGATTGTCCACTTGCGCCCTACACTTCCTTTGGAATCGGAGGGCCGGCGGACGCTCTTATTGTGGTGGAAAGTGTTGCGGAACTGTGCAGGTTGCTGAAATGTTTTGCCGAGAATGATCTTGCATGGCGTTTTATCGGGAGAGGAAGCAATCTCCTTGTTTCCGATGACGGGTTTGCCGGAGTAGTTCTTTTGTTTGGAAAGGAGCTTTCTGAGATAGAGGATTTGACGGAACCAGGAGCAGAATCGATCCGTGTTAGAGTTGGAGCAGGATGCAGTCTGGCAAAGCTTTTGACCTGGTGTACTGAACGCGGCTATTCCGGACTTGAGTTTGCCGCTGGGATTCCAGGATCTGTCGGTGGGGCAGTGGTGATGAATGCAGGGGCTATGGGTGAGGAAATTGCAGGAGTTATAGCTGCTCTTGATGTCATGTCTCCAGCGGCTGGTGTCGAGACTTTGAACCGGCATGAACTTGAATTTACTTATAGGCTGTGGGCAAATCAAGGGGATGCTGAGAAAAAACGAATAGTAGTCTCGGTTGATTTATACCTCGTTCCTGAAACAAAGGTATCTGTCCAGAAACGTTGTCGCGAAAATGTTCAGATACGTAAGGAAAAACAACCCAGGATAGAAAAAAATGCAGGATCATTTTTCAAAAATCCCAAAGGTGATTCTGCGGGGCGCCTTATTGAAGCGTCGGGTCTGAAAGGGAGATGTTGCGGTGGTGCCATGATATCTCCGGTCCATGCGAATTTTATCGTTAACACCGGGACAGCCACAGCCGGAGATGTGTGTCAGCTCATGGATATTGTTACTGAACAGGTTGAAAAAGATAGTGGTATTCACCTTTTTCCAGAAGTACACTTTCTCTAAACAACTGATGAAAAGATGAAGAAACGATCAGTATTTGCCAGTCTCAGAGTGTTTTTTGTGAGAAAGGAAAAGAAAGACAGCGACATGTCTGTTCTTTCGAGAAAGATCAATCAGCAGGGCTACCGGGCAAAAGATCTGAACACAACTGCAAGAAGGAAAAGTGTACGAGAAAAATGGCAGGCAAGGAAAGAGGGGCGTGGTCGGCAGAGTATAGGGCTTGGGCCTGAGAAAGATAACAGGAGAAAGAGGGTTCCCTTTAAGCTTTTGTTGTTGACAGGGATCCTTGTTACGGCAGGATACCTCCTTACGCTTGGGTCGTGGCGGACTCTCTTCGGGGATTTACTCTATTTTCGTGTCCATGAGATTGAAGTCAGTGGCTGTGTGGTAACAAACGCCAAGGAACTGAGAAAGTATGCAGATATTACATATGAAATGAATATGTTGACTTTGCAACCTGGAGCCATAAAGGAGCGCCTTGAGAGGCATCCATGGGTTGAACAGGCAAAAATACGGCGAATATGGCCAGATGGTTTGTTGATTTCGATAAAAGAATATCGTCCCCAGGCCCTGGTTGCCCATGGGGAAGAAAATGGATTTCAATATCTTGATGGAAGAGGAATTCTTTTTGCGACGGTAGCGTCAGGACAGGATTTGGATTTTCCTGTCATCACAGGGCTTGATCTTGTTGAGGCAGAAATAGTGAAGAAACAATCACTTGACGCTACGTCCACTTTTTTACGACTGGCTAGCCAAAATAATCCAAATCTTCCTGCCCAGAATATTTCGGAGATTCATTTCACTCCAGAAGGTGAACTGATAGTCTATCTAGTTGAGCATCCTTTTCCTATTTATTTTGGAAAAGGAGCGGTGGAGAAAAAATTTTCTCAGTTACACAGGGTTTTGAAAGTGTTGTATGAAAAGAAAAAAGGAAAGGCTATTATCGATGATGTGGCCTTTATCCGTATGGATTATCAGGAAGATAAAGTTTTGGTGGTACGAAATCACTCAGGGTAGAAAAAATGGATGAGATTGAACTGAAGGCGATCGGTGGGGTGGAACTTGAGCGAGACGAAAAAGAACGGGAAGCCGGAGATCTTGTAGTTGGGCTTGATATTGGAACCACCAAGATCTGTTGTGTGGTGGGAGAAGTGTTTGAGAGCAGTGTGGATATTATCGGTATTGGCACTGCTCCCTCGGTTGGTCTTAAGAAGGGAGTGGTTGTTAATATTGAATCAACGGTCAAGTCGATCCGTCAGGCGGTGAAACAGGCTGAGGAGTCAGCAGGGTGTGATCTTCGTAATGTTTATGTAGGGATCGCCGGAAATCATATTAAAGGCTTTAACAGCCCTGGAATCATAGCAATTAACGGTCGTGAAATAAAACAAAGTGACGTCGAGGATGTTATTGTCGCGGCGCGTACTGTTAAGATATCTGAAAATCAGCAGATAATCCACGTACTTCCTCAGGAGTATATGGTGGATGACCATACCGGGATTCAGAATCCCATCGGGATGACGGGAGTTCGACTGGTTACCAATGTGCATATTGTGACTGCCGATATGGGAGCAGTCCACAACCTGTACACCTGCTGCAACAAGGCAGGGCTCGAAGTAGCCGATATGGTGCTGGAATCTATTGCCTCGGCCCATGCCACATTGAGTCCCGATGAGATGGAGTTGGGGGTGGCATTGCTTGATATTGGCGGTGGGACTACGGACCTTGCCGTGTTTTGTGATGGAACCATCCGTCATACCTGTGAAATAGGCCTTGGTGGTCACAATCTTACCAATGACCTCTCGGTCGGTTTGCGGACGCCTTTGCAGGATGCGGAACGTTTAAAGGAAGATTTTGGCTGTGCTATTTCGTCCCTGATAAAACCCAATCATGTTGTAGATGTCCCGACTGTTGGTGATCGTGAGCCACGAAAAGTGACCCAGAAAGTGCTGGTTGACATTGTTCAGGCCAGGATGGTTGAAATCCTGGAGATGGTGAATCAGAATTTGATAAATTGCGGCTTGAAAAATAAAATAAATGGTGGGATCGTCATCACCGGTGGTACAGCATTACTTGCCAATCTTGCAGATCTTGCAGAGCAGATCTTTGACCTTCCGGTACGGATTGGATATCCGGCGCAGATAGGTGGAAAGGTGAACGAAGTAAATACGCCACGGTGCACCACTGGGGTTGGCCTGGTGATGTATGGTCGTCAGCACCAGGTTGATAAACGTTACAGTGACAGCTCAATGGTTGGTCGAATGAAGGACTGGCTCAGAAAAATAATGTGATTTTTTATGAATTTTGAAAAAATAGGTTTCAGAGGCAGGCTGTAAATGCTATGATTTGCTTGTTTAAATTTTATGGAAAAGTGGCATTTGGATGTCGCTGTTTTCGTGAACAGAGGAGAGATTATGCCGTTTAGAATGGCGGAAACAGAAGGTGTTGCAGTAGTTAAGGTCATTGGTGTTGGCGGTGGCGGAGGAAATGCTATCAATACCATGGTTGAACATCGACTCCAGGGTGTTGAGTTTATAACAGCAAACACTGATAAGCAGGCACTTGATCAATCCTGTGCCGATGTGTGCCTGCAGATAGGACCTGGAATCACCAAGGGACTTGGAGCAGGTGCAGATCCCGAGACCGGGGAACAGTCTGCTTTGGAGTCCATTGATGAGCTGACAAAGAGCCTCAAGGGTGCCGATATGGTTTTTGTTGCAGCAGGACTAGGCGGTGGAACCGGTACGGGCGCCGCTCCGATTGTTGCAAAAATAGCCAGAGAGATGGGCGCATTAACCGTCGCTGTTGTAACGAAGCCCTTCCATTTTGAAGGTAAATTTCGTATGCGCAACGCGGAGCAGGGCTGGGAACAACTGCGCAAGTATGCCGATACAATTATCACTGTGCCCAATGATCGTCTGCTGTCTCTTATGCAGAAAAATTCCAAACTTTCAGATATGCTGAGCATGGCCGACAAGGTTCTGTTGCAGGCAGTTAAGGGAATTACCGATCTGATAAACGTTCCAGGACTTATGAATGCTGATTTTGCTGACTTGCGAACAGTTATGCGCGAGGTTGGTCCTGCGATTATGGGCAGTGGTTCTGCGGTTGGCGAAAATCGTGCCACTGAGGCTGCAAACCGTGCCATTGATAATCAACTTCTGGAAGATGTCGGTATTGATGGAGCACGTGGATTGCTTATAAATATTTCCGCATCGGAAGAGTCTTTTACAATGGCAGAGTTTATGGAAGCATCTGCCCTTATCCAGGATAAGGTTGACGATGAAGCCAAGGTTGTTATTGGTGCCCTGTATGATGATGCGCTTGGGGATGAGCTGCACGTTACCGTTATCGCCACTGGTGTGGGCGAATCAGTACCCAAGAAAAAAGAGCTTGTTCAGGTAAACATTCCTGAAAAAAGCGGTGGCATCCAGGCAGCTAATGAAAACGAGGGGCGTCCCGGGAATCCTACTCCGGCGCCACCAAACCAGCGCAGAGGGAGTTCCATTTTTCCATCATCAAATTTTAACGGATTTGAGAATCATGGTATTTCTTCAGGGGATCCGTTGCAGTCCAACAAGGAGAACAAACCCTGGAATGAGGACTATATGGAAACTCCTACGTATCTGAGGAAAAAGGCCAATTAATGGTGTAGTAAACATTTTCCTGGTGTTTTTCGGCAGGAAATAAGTTCATGAGGGTGCTTGTCCCGGCTTTCATTCCATATACCCGGGGCTAATTCATTTGGGCAGGGGAAAGCAGAAAAAACAAGGTGCCGACAACACCAGATTGCAGGATCAGGAAAGCGGCACCTATCTCAAGAAATGGACCGGGCGACTTCCCGTAGCTCTTCTGTACCCGAACAGGTATGGGGTAGGGGTATCCAGCCTTGGTTTTCAACTGGTCTACTCCTTACTGAATGACCATGATGATTTGGTTTGTGAACGCTTTTTTCTGCCAGAAGATAATCATTCATCCCTCCGTTCTTTTGAATCGGGCCGATCGCTTTCCGAATTTTCACTTCTTTTTTATTCCATCAGCTTCGAACATGATTATGTAAATATTGCACGCCTGCTGCTAGCCGGTGGAGTGCCTCTTCTGGCTGAAGATCGAAGTGATGGTGCTGTTACCCCAGCAAGTCCTCTGGTCATTGGTGGCGGGGTGGCCACCTTTATGAACCCGGAACCTCTTGCACCCTTTACCGATCTTTTCCTTTTAGGGGAGGCAGAGGGTATGCTGTCGCCTCTTCTTTCTTTGTTTGGTAGTACTCTTGACAGCCTGAGCAGGTCCGAGATTTTGTTTCAGATTCAGCAGAAAATTGACGGAGCCTATGTCCCCTCTTTGTATACTCCCGTTTACGATGATGTGACAGGAAGACAGACTGGCACTACTCCAGCTCCTGGAATTCCAGAACGAGTTACCAAGGTTGTCGTGTCAACTGTCACTAAAGCGGCCCATTCTCAAATCCTCAGTCCTGAGGCAGAATTTTCAAATTTGTATGTAACGGAACTGGGAAGAGGCTGTTCCCGAGGTTGCCGATTCTGTGCTGCAGGGTTCATATACAGACCACCAAGGTTGTGGGATGCCGATGCTGTGGTTGCAGGACTTGAAGAACGTAATGCAAATGTGCACCGGATTGGGCTACTGGGAATGGAAATGGCTGATCAGGATGAGCTTGAAATGCTTTCATCATACCTGCTTGACAGCGGTTGTTCCCTATCGTTTTCATCACTCCGGGCGGATAGGATTTCCGGGCCGCTTTTAACCTTGCTTGGTAGCAGTGGTTTGAAAAGTGTGGCCATTGCACCGGATGGTGCATCCGAACGACTGCGCAGAGTCATTAATAAAAATCTCACCGAGGAAGACATACTTGTAGCTGTTGAACGTCTTGCAGATGTTGGTTTGTATAAGTTGAAACTCTATTTTATGATTGGGCTTCCAACCGAGACCTCCGAAGACCTGGAGGAAATGCTCGATCTGATAGGCAAGATACGGGAACGGATGCTTCCCTTTGGTAAAGCCAGAGGTAGATTGTGTGAAATCAGCCTGTCGGTGAATTGTTTTGCCCCCAAGCCATGGACACCATTTCAGTTCCACCCTTTTGGTGGGGAACAGCTTGAAATCCATAACGATGGGCTTGCCACCCATGTTGTTAAATCCCTGAAGGCCAAGATCGACTTCCTGAAAAAAGGGATATCCTCAGAAGCAAATGTCCGTATGAATAATGACAAGCCCGATAATGTCCTATTCCAGGCGGTACTTGCAAGAGGTGACCGGCGCCTTGCGATGGTGCTTGCCAAAATGGCAAAAACCGGCAAACCATGGAAGCAGGCAATGCGCCAGGAAGGACTGACTCCTGAATTTTTTGCTGTTCACCAGTATGGCGCGGATGATTATTTTCCCTGGAGTATAGTGGATCATTCCATTAAACAGGACTATCTGTGGAAGGAGTATCAGAAAGGATTTGCGGCAAAGACGACTGCCCCCTGCGATACGACTGTCTGCAGACGCTGCGGGGTGTGTGGTGACTGAAGACGAGAGACAATCTTCCCAGGTTTTAGCCATGAATGACCCTGAGCAGCTTGAAAAACTTCGTGCCGGTCTCATGCCTTTTCAGCTGGTGAAGTATTTTTCTTTTACCAGCCTTGGGGTTATTTTAATTTTTACCCTCTTTCTCTCCTGGTTTATCTCAAAACATGCCCGTACTGTGATGTTGGATCAAAGTGAGGCTTATTCGCTGCTTCTTGCAGAAAATCTCAATCAGCAGGTATTCAGGGGATTTGTGCTGCCAACGGTTATCCGTTATGGCACAATAGCACTTTCAAATCCTGAACAGTTCCAAAGGCTTGACCTTATTGTCCGTAATGTTACTGCCAGTATGAAGATGGAAACGGTAACGATTTATGACTCCAACGTTAACATCATTTCATATTCCACGAATGAAGAATTGATAGGGAGAAAAAACATCGGGGGGCTTGAATATGAAAAGGCATTACTTGGTGTTGCCAATTCTCAGATAGTTTCAAGTGGTAGTATCTTGAGCCTGCTTCCAGGAATTCAGGATGCCCATTGCCTTCTTAAGACCTTTATACCATTCCGTCAGGTTCGAGACGATGCAAGTGGTGACGGACAGATTATGGGAGTTCTCGAAATAACCCAGGATCTTTCCGTTGATTATACAGCCATTGTCCGGCTTCAGGGACGTATTATTTTTGTCTCTTCACTGGTCATGTTTATTCTCTTTCTGGTTTTGTTGATCATTGTCAGCAGAGCCGGTAAAATCATGGAAAAGCGAGTTCGTGAACGCTTAAGTCTGGAACAAAAACTGAGTGATGCACAGAGACTTGCCCATCTTGGAACCATGGTGGCAACGGTTTCCCACGAGATAAAGAGTCCTCTTGGGATTGTACGCTCCACCGCTGAGATTCTTGCAAAGAGGATCAGGAAAGTAGCCCCTGGAAATGAAAATCTTGCCGAGATTATAATAGCTGAAACCACACGACTCAACAATATTGTGCTCGAGTTTCTTGATTTTGCAAGGCCTCAGAAAGTGAAACTTTCTCCGGTTGATATTAATAATTTAATTTCTCAGGCCCTGCAATTTATCAAGCCTGAACTTTCTGAAAATAATATTATTCTTGAAACAGAATTTTCTCCAACCGTTGGTCGTATTACCATAGACCCGGATCATTTTTATCGTGCCCTGCTCAATATTCTTGTGAACGCTATTCAAGCGATGCCGGAGGGAGGATTCTTACGTGTAAGTACCGGTGTCCAGGTATCCGATGGGTCAGTTTGTATTACAATTCAGGATAGTGGTGTGGGGATGAGTGAAGAAAAAAATGCACAAATTTTCAAACCTTTCTTTACCGATAAGAACAGGGGGACCGGACTCGGTCTTGCCATTACAAGGAATATCATTGAACAGCATCATGGAACAATATCAGTGAGCTCAAAAGAAAATGAAGGAAGCACCTTTACAATCACCCTCCCTTGAAAAATTTCCAGGGCAGGGGTTACGACTTTCGAATCTATCATTTCTCGGTAATGGGCCATACTCCATCACTGTAATTCCGGGAGGATGTCTCGGATTGACTGGCAAATCAGGAGTTGGCAAGACACAATTACTGAGGGCAGTGGCCGATGTGATTCCCCATGACGGTGAATGCATCCTTGATGCTGATGTCTGTTCTTCAGTCTCTCCCCCAATCTGGAGGAAAATGGTGGCCATGCTCCCGGCAGAATCTTTCTGGTGGTACGATAGTGTCGGGGCGCATTTTAACGGTGGCTTGTTACACCCTGAATTCAAGGATCTGATGGAAAGATTAGGCTTCTCTCAGGATGTTATGGAATGGCAGGTCAGCAGGTTGTCAACAGGTGAGCGGCAGCGGCTTTCACTTATTCGTACTTTGATAAACAGACCCCGTGTCCTGCTGCTCGATGAGCCGACATCGGCCCTTGATAAAAAAATGGTTGCCGTGGTGGAGGAGATTATTGCCGATATTCGTTTTCACAGGCAGATAAGCTGTATATGGGTGAGCCACGACCGCGATCAGCTTTTTCGTGTGGCAGACACAGTCTGCACTGTTGAAACGACAGGTCTTGTTAAGGAGAACCGGGAATGAACGTGATATCGCTGAGCACTTTTGATCTCTCTTTAGCTGCCTCTCTGCTGTTGATACTTGCTGCAACATCCCTTCGTATCGGTCTTGGCCTTGAAAGACGGATTGTTATTTCAGGAATCCGAATGACCGTACAGTTGCTACTTGTCGGTATGGTTCTTAAACTCCTCTTTGCTAGTGAAGGCTTTATTCCGGTAGGGTTTATGTCGATTTTTATGCTCCTTGTAGCGGGATATGAAGTACGGGCCAGGCAAAAGCGAAAGCTGCGCGGCAGCACGGGATATCTCATCAGTACCGGTTCCATGCTGGTCTCTTCTTTTACAGTAACCTTTCTGGCATTGACCGTTATGGTTGGCGTTGATCCCTGGTATACTCCTCAATATGCTATCCCAATGCTTGGCATGCTCCTTGGCAATACTATGAATGGTGTTGCCATTGCTTCCGATCGATTGACCACCGGGATGTATGATCAGCGTGGTGTGATAGAGCAGCGTCTTCTTCTCGGCCAGAGCTGGCAGGAGGCCAGCGGAGATATACGACGTGATTGTATGCGTACCGGGATGATTCCCATCATTAATTCCATGGCTGCAGCTGGTATTGTAAGCCTTCCTGGTATGATGACGGGTCAAATTCTTGGTGGGTCAAGTCCTCTGGATGCAGTGAAGTATCAGATTCTAATCATGTTTCTTATAGCTGCGGGAACCGGTTTTGGTGTACTTGCCGCCATCTGGCTGATCAGCCGTCGACTTTTTGATGATCGGCAGCGTCTCGTACTTGATTGTCTCATCAGTGTCAAGTAACCCTTATTCGTCCTTTTTCTGCTTGTAATTTACCCTGTTTTATTGTTCATTTGTCCATATCGTTTTTTCGTTAAATACCATTGCGTAAGATGTATTTCTATATTTGGAGGATTTTGAAATGGGAGCAAAAATTGTAATCGTGGGTGGCGTAGCAGCGGGCCCTAAAGCTGCATGTCGTGTGAAACGACTGATGCAGGATGCCGAGGTTACCATTATCGATCAGGATACCCTGTTTTCCTACGGTGGCTGTGGCATTCCCTACTATGTCTCAGGAGACGTTTCCGATGAGGCAGAACTGCGTTCCACCAGCTTCCATATGGTCCGAAACGAAGACTTTTTTAAGGATGCAAAGGGCGTTCTTGTTAAAAGTGGTACCAGGGCCATGGCTATCAACCGCCAGGATAAAACGGTGAGAGTACAGAATGTTGCAAGTGGTGCGGAAGAGGATATTCCCTATGACACCCTGATGATTGCTACCGGTTCCCGTCCTTTTGTTTTACCAATCCCTGGAGCCGATCTTGATGGCGTTTTTACAATTTCCGATTTGCACAAGGCCATCGAAATTAAAGACCGTATAGCCAAGGGGAAGGTTGGTAAAGCAGTGGTTATCGGTGGTGGCGCAATCGGTCTTGAGATGGCCGAGGCTTTTAAAGATCTCTGGGGAGTTGAGACTTCAGTTGTGGAATTTATGCCTCAGGTTTTGCCTCGAATTGTTGATTTGCCAATGGCCTCCCTGCTTACTAAACATATGCGTGACAACGATGTGGATATTTTCCTCGGTGAGGGGGCAACGGAGATCGTCGGTGAAAATGGTAAAGTAACAGGACTGCGCACGGCAAAGCGTACCCTGGAGGCGGATATTGTGATTATGGCAGCCGGGGTGCGGCCACGTTCTGAGATCGCCGTGGAGGCAGGCCTGCAAACTTCACCCATGGGAGCAATTGTTGTCAATGAACGTATGCAGACCTCAGATCCTTCCATTTATGCTGCCGGTGACTGTATTGAGGTAATGCACCTTGTTTCTGGGAAAAAATTCTACGCTCCCCTAGGATCCCTTGCCAATAAGGAAGGACGCGTAGCTGGGGATAATATGGCCGGTATTCCTTCAAAGTTTAAGGGAGCCGTTGGAAGTTTTATTATGAAGGCCTTCGATGTGTGTATCGGTGCTACCGGGCTGAGTCTTGAAGTTGCCCTGGCTGAGGGTTTTGATGCTGACGTTGCACTCACCGCACCATCTGATCGCGCTCATTTTTTTCCAACTGAATCCATAGTCTGTTTCCAGATGGTGTTTGATCGCAGAACCCGAAAAGTTTTAGGTCTTCAGGGATTCGGTCCTATGGGTGACGGTATCTCAGCACGGATTGATGCGGCTGCCGCATATATCTCCATGGGGGCAACCATTGACGATTTTGGAACTCTCGAAATGGCCTATGCGCCACCATTCTCAGCAGCAATAGATTCTATAAATGCCATAGCCTATGTTGCAGATAATCTTTGCGACGGGCGTCTTCACAAAACAACCCTTGAGTCTTTCCTTGCCTGGATGGATGATTTTGCAACTCAGCCCGATTGGATCGCACTTGATATCAGGCACCCGATAGAAGCGGGACCCTGTGTTGAAAAATTTGGAGTCGATAAGTGGTGTGCCATACCTTATAATGAAATCCGAAAACGCTTTAAGGAGCTGCCTTTGAATAAAAAACTTATTATCCTCTGTGATGCAGGGACACGATCCTTTGAGATCCAGAGCTTTTTGAAGAGTGTTGGTGTTGACCAGACTCTGGTGTTGAGTGGTGGATTTAACATGTTGCGTCGTATGGGTATAGACTGGTATCCCGGTAAATAAAAAGTTGTTTTCTGACATTCCGGCAGGAGAGGAATCCACTCTTCTGCCAACTTTTCTCTCCGTAGTTGCCTTTTTCTATTAAAAGTTTCTGATATTTTACAAGCTCCTAGACATCATTCTTACTTTTATGCTATCCTTCTTTTGCAGTGCCAAAGTAGCATGTCTATACTGATATGAAAAATATTTAATACTACTGAACCTGAGAAGGGAAATTTTATGGCAGATTTAAATGCTCAACATATGATTGATGAAATTCGGGACAATATCCAGACGGGCGATACCATGAAAACAAAACTTGTTCTTGCCCATCTTCCAGATGTGGATATGAAGACGCAGAACAGGTTGATCTATGAACTATCGCGTGGTGATGTCAGGTTTACTGTGCCGATTCTTCTCTATTTGATGACAGAGCATGTGTCCATTGTTGATGAACTTCCCGTTATCAAGGAGACGCTTCTTTCCAACCTTCTGGCTTACCCTGAGCTGTTGATTGAGTTTCTCTCGGATACGTCAATTAAGGATAAAACACACCTGATTAATGTGGCCGGCGAGCTGCGATTTGAAGAGGCTGTCCCTGCACTTTTATATCTGGTGGCAAACTCCCAGGATGAACCCGAGATTAAACTGATAATCGAGACGTTAGGACTGATAGGTGATCCGCAGGCGATCAATACCCTTACGGATTATCTGTATGCCGCAAACAGAGATTTGATTATTACAGCCATTCAGGCTCTCGGTCAGGTTGGTACCCAATCTGCCATGCATAGGCTAGCCGAGCGTATGGGGACCGACAACGAGATGGACTATATGATTCTTTCCATTTTTGCCGATGTTCAGGATCCTGTCTCTTTAGAAAAACTCAATGACACTCTGGCCTCCCATTATGCCCATATGCGTATTTATGCCAAGCAGGAACTGGTGCGTATTGGTGCCAAAGCCGTTCCTGCACTCATTGATAATCTTCTTCAGGATGATCCAGATTTTGTTATTCATACCTTGAATGTCCTTGGTGATATAGGTGATGAATCTGCCATTATGCCCATCAGGAAACTTCTTGGAAAGGATCCCAAAAGTGCGAATGTTCGTTTTGCAGCTTATGAAGCACTTGCTCTTCTGCCTTTACGTAAAGGAGCCTATACGCTGACTGCCGGGCTTACCGATCCTGAAGATCATGTTTGTGTGGCGGCAGCAAAGGCAATTGATCAGAATTATTCGGAGATACTTACAGCGGGAATTAAAAATCTTCTTCGGCCCAAGGGGGATGAGGCCAGGCATATTGCGAAAATTATTGTAAGTGCCCATGTTGATAAGATATTTTTAAGCCTTGCGGCTGAGGATTTTTTTCAGGAACTGTCTCTTGTTTATCTGCCTCATGCTCATAAGGATACAAAAGAACATTATACCAGGCTTCTGGTGAAGCACGGGTTTGATGAGTTTGCCAATAAAATTCAAGGTGGTGAGGATGTAAAGAATCTGGTGAAGGTGGTTGCCGTTGACGATTCTCGTATGATTCTTAACATCTACAAAGCAACTCTTCACGAGCTAGGGTTTGAGCCGGTTCTTTTTGAATTTCCTGCTTCGGCGATTGAGTGGCTGCAGAACGAGAAACCAGCCATGGTTCTTACAGATTTAAATATGCCTGAAATTACAGGTGTGATGATGTCAGCAGAAATCAGAAAAAAATATTCTCCGAAGGAATTGCCCATTATCATGGTAACTACTCAGAATGAAGCAAATGATAATGAGGCTGCTTATGCCGCGGGGGTGAACAAAGTGATACAAAAACCTTTTAATGCCAAGTCGCTAAAGGCAGCGATGGATGAGTTTATCTAGTGCCTGTCCAGAAATGGCCCTTTTGCTCTAACTTTTCGTTGCTGTGGGAATTTTATCCTCGGAATATCAACTATATGCCTGCGGTAAAATTTTCCTCGCGCCTC
>JGI10211J34971_10000828_pt1 | contig 25810 bp, 9 predicted proteins | sample Etolagsediment_FD_34971 | JGI IMG/M metagenome (IMG submission 34971)
TCTTTATCGTAATACTTTATTTCTGGAATGTCTGGGATGTCCTTCCTGACATCGTTGATCAGACGAATTAATTCTGGAAATGCTGGAATTATATCTTCTACCTCTGCAAAAGTATTTCCTTCAGCATCCTCTATGGTTTGGACTGCCTCTTCTATTTCAATATAATCTTCAACAGAAGGTAATTCTGTATTTACTTCTTCTGTTATATAATCTTCAACTGACGGTAGACTTTCTGGATCTACAATATAATCATCAATAGAAGGCAACTCTTCTTTAGACATGTTATTAGTAACCTTGGTACTTTGGGATTTCTCTCCCACTAGATTATTTATTATCTAACATTGTTCACTTTTTAAACTTATTATCTTGCTCACTTTTTAAAATCTTAGCAAGCTCTGCCGTAGATCCCACAAATAATGCATTGGTAACATTTGTAGGACCCTTTGAAGACTCTTCTTTTACATCCTTTAAATCTTTCTGCAATTTCATCAATTTATCAGTAGCATCAGCAACATTTTTAATTAATTGTCCAGCAACTTCATATGCCCTAGGCATTTCGCTTTCCTGTGCTAATTCTAAAATGCCATTAAGTGCCTCTTGTCCTTTTTCTATAATGCTATAAAGATTGCCACGAGTATATTCATAATCTTTATTTACATCATCAACAGACTCTCTAACTTTTTCAATTTTCTTTTCAACAACCTCTGGTTGAATAACGTCATTGCTAACGTTAAATTCATTATTTAATTCATCAAATTTTTTGTTAGTTGTCCAATCAGCCATTTCAATTAACTTATAGTACCATCAAATCCAAAATCATCACCCATTGGAATCAGATCATCATCATCATCGGTGATTGGGCGAACAGCAGCACCCTTGACATGATCTTCAATAGGTGTTCCATCTTTACCTCTTTCAACTGTAATTTTATTGCCACTTACAGATTTAACGAACAACTGCTCATTATCAATATCAATGTAAGTCTTAGCAGTAATTGTTGATCCATCATCAACTTCAAGAACTATGTCAGCAATAACGGCATCCGTTGCAAGGTTTGTAAGAACGTTACCAGTGTAGTTCTTAATCGCTCTAGGAGTAACTCTATATGTAAGATCTCTTTCTGTATTTGTAGTATCTGTTCCTGAAAGATAACTAATTCTGGAAGAACGAATAATATCTCTTGTAGCGTCTGATACTGGTCCGAACAGATATGTCTTTGCAGTAAATCTTAAAGTGTAGAGAAGCACTCTACGTGTTTTGTAATCACCCTCATAATCATCCTGCATCGTTATATTTTCCAGTACGATGGGGATATCTCTTTTTTCGTTTATAGATCCAACTAAGTTGACAGTAAGATTATATGCTGGTTGAAAATATGGAAGAATTTGTTCAACAATTTGTAGAGCATCATCATTTAACTTAGTCATGATGCTCATTTCAAATGCCATATTATATGGCACTGGCATATAGTTCTTTTTAGTGGTGCTCTCTGATGTCGGATCTTTAACGGTAAATTGCTGTGTGGTGGTTACCTTTCTGGTAGGATCATAAGTTAATCCAGTAAATTCAAATGACATTCTGGGCAGCGACATCGCTGTTGGTTTATTCAGATCTGCCACTTGCTCAAGTCTTGCTAAAAACTTTTGAGTGGGCCCATAAGCTAAGGGAACTTTAATAATACTTGTTGTATTATCTGAGGAATCTGTGTGTTGAATTTCAATACCATTAAAAAGAGTGCCAAAAGAGATAATGGTCTTTCTCAATATTTCGTTATAAAAATACTCAAACATTTTTAGATACCTTGTATACTATATTTATGGTGTGCCAAATGGATTCTGTTCGGTAAAATCAAGTATTGCATCTGCTTCTGTTTCAAAATTATCATTGTCAGAGAATCCATCATCAGCAGGAGTATCTCCAACAATTCTAATTATATTAGTTGCACCAGATGTTGAACCAGTGATTGTCTCTCCGACACGGAATACTCCGTCAATATCGTAGACATCAAGTTCAGTGGTTGCAGAGTTCCATTTTCTAACTTTTGCGGTGCTTCCAGAAGTTCCGCCTGTGATTGTTTCATTGAAACTAAAGTTACCAGTTCCAGCGATTCCTGGAGATCCGATAGTCATTGTTGGTGGTTCGGTATAACCAAGACCTGCATTGGTTATATAAATTGCAGCGATTGTTCCTGCTGCGCTGACAATAACTGTAGCTGCTGCAGATACTGTAGAAACACCAGTAAACGTGACTGTTGGTGCTTCAGTTGAATATCCAGAACCACCTGATGTGATTGTTACAATGCCGATAGCACCCTCTGTACTGAGGAGAGAAGTACCTGCTGCACCTGATCCTGTCCCATCAGTGTTATTAGTGAAGAATTGAATCTTAGGTGCAACAGTATATCCAGAACCTGGATTGATTAATGGTGCACTCTGAACAACCACTTGATTGCCTTCTGGACTTGCAGCACCAGTACAAACAACCATTCCACCAAGAGTAAGTGCTGTTGCAATACCAGTAACTCCACTAGATGGAGCAGAGGAAATAGCAACTCTTGGTGGAACTATGTAATTGGATCCTCTATTTGTAATGTCAATAAATCTTATCGCGCCATCTACTATTGTTGTTACAGCAGTAGCAGTTGCACCTGCACCAACAAGAGTAAGTTTTTGAATACCTACACCAGAGAATATTACATCTCCATCTGCACCCTCTATTCCCTCTAGAGTATCATCAATTTCATCAACGCCAGTGTCAATAACTTCATCCTCAATACGGAAGAGTTCGCACCTTAATTCATAAACATAATTTTTTTGTAATTGATAAAAAGGTTTTTCGTGCTCTACGTATTTAATCTCAAACAAACGATCTCCGAGCGGAAAATAAATTAAATCTCCCTCTTTTGGTCTAGTTGATAATTTGATATTCTCTTCATTTTTTATCAAAGGAGAGATGTAAGTCTCAAATCTTTCCTTTGAAATAATTAAAGTTATTTCATTCGTTTGTTGTATTCCAAATTTTGAAAGAAGTGTTGGAGTATCTCCATATCCTTCAAAATTTTCTACATATGCCTCCATCGGATATGCATCATCAAACTTAGATTCAATTACCTCTCTTAAAATGGTGTTGGTTGTGACATACTTTCTTGGCATGAAGTGAACTTCCACTCCATACATTCTTAGCTGCTCATTAATTAAGTCTTGAACAAGACTTTGCTCTCCCCTAGAACCTTGTTGAAAAAACGGATTTAACATAGTTCTTATCCAATCATATCAAAAGGAGGAAGTTCATAAGTATTGGACATTTGCTCCCTAATAAGATCTAATTCCTTTTCTGCATCATCATATAATTGACGACCATTTAACTCTACTCCACCAGGCAATTTAACACCTTGGAACTTAATTAGATTCTGACCCCACTGCTTCTTCATTAATGCAGTAAGATATTTCTTTACAAAGAAATCATTATATACCCTTGAGTAATCATTAGGGTCTATGAGTCTATAACAGTCAAGAATTATATAATCATCCACTGAAACAGATTCCCAATCTATGTCCAAATATAAACGGTCTTGTCTCTGGTTAAATCTAATTTGCTTTTCTGTAGAAAGTGCAAAATCTAAGTCTTCCAAATAAGTTTTCGTCATGGCATACTGTAATATTTCGGTTGACCCAAAATAATACATATCATTTAAAAATAATTGATATTTAACACTGAACATATTGCTTGTAGCAGTGTTAGATCCATCAAATCTAAAAATTTTATTTATTCCGATGACTGCAGGAGGAATTTGCAAATAATTGCTATTTTCTTCAAAAGTGAAAGTAACAGCAGTTCCAACAATAGTTGACTCAGCAGTTGTTGTAACAATGCCTACAGGGTCATTACTGCCGCCTCTTGTTCTTCCCCTATCAATATCCCCTTGAGTAATTTTATATTTTAAAAACGTTTGTAGCACCCCATCATAGTGTCTCTCGTGAAAATACTGCAAAGCGTCGTCAACAAGATCCTCTACCTGCTCATCAGCAATATTGATCTCCAAGACAGGAGCACCTAACTGCCTTTTGCAATAGTTTATCAGTTCTGCCCTGGTAGATGGTTGTGCCATTTATTTACAAGTTTCCTATAAATTTATTTAGGGTGCGGAAGAAATACCTGGTTTCACAAGAATCATCCCATCAATAATTCTATAAACTGTTGCTCCAGAACTTACAAGAACATCATAAACATATCTTCCCTCTGTCAAAGAACGTGTATCTGTTGATCCAAGAGAAATATTGAATTTTCCTCCAGCCGCACTTGTAAATCCAACATTGAATGTCGCTGCCGCAACAGTAGTTGATCCTACAGAAACACTTTTGACCATTTGAGACGATCCAGTCCAACCAGTCGTCGTTCCAAGTCCAACAGCATTTGAACTAGAAAAATCAAACGCAGTGTTTGAAACATCAACTACATCAAAGTTTGCTTTAAAAGTAGCTCCTGTGTTAAGGCTTAAATTTATAGACTTAGAAGTTCCTGAATCTGGATCAAAAGTGATATTATTACTGGCCATCTTGTATTCCTATAATTTGCATTGTTTCTTGCTGTTTATAATAAAGTTTGCAAAATGCTTTTGCAATATTACGGAGTTCTTCACAATCATTACAACTATCTATCTCTGCTGCAAGTTGAGTATATGCAAAACTTTTGGATAGGTTTTTGATTTCGATTTGATCAGGATTCATTTGATAACCTCCTTAGTAGCGATTTAATCTCATTAAGATCATCTTTCATACTGGATAACTCAGTTTCAAGATCTTTCACTTTTTGAGTTTCAGATTTTTTAACTTCTCTACGAGCAATATACTCGTCATATTCACTTTTGTTTGTATTGATGATTGCATTTGTTAGAGGATCTCTAACTAAATGAGAATGACCTTGTACCTTTATTTCTTCCATATCATGCTAAAGTTATAGTTCTCAATTCTTTGATTCTTGGAGCATATGCTTGATTTGTTGAGGTTCCAATTAACTTAATTCTGTATGCTTTAAATGATGGTAAATTATCAACGGTAAACTCATATTCTTTGAATGTCAAGTCATTAGATAAGAAACCTTCAGATGCATTTGATACAGGAACTAATCTATCGGAAGTTCCATCATTAAGAGAAGAATATCCAGGGAATGCTTCAAATATTGGTTCAAAGTTTTCCTCCTCACCAATAGAATAAAATGCTCTAATATCATTATATTGATTGATATGTGCAGATAATAGAATCTTGATGCTAGTTGCTGAAGTTTCTAAGATATTTTCTTTAGAAACATATTGGAAAGCATTTGGATCTTCATCTATTGAATTTACTCTATTGTCCTGAACATAATCTGTTATCGGTCTATCCACTCTGTTAGAAACAAGAATAGCATTAATTCTTTGAGAGTCAATAATAGGACTCAGGCGAGGATCATCTGACAACAATGTAATTGACATATTGAAAGAACGATCCCCAGGCAAATTCTGTAAAACAGAATTATTTGTCTCGTTCACTCTAGAAGCAATGATTCTTGGAGATGACAGATAATTTGTTGTATTCAAGGTAACATCTTCAGAACCAAGGTTTGTAAATGGAACAGGTGTTGATGTGCCAGATCCATCTCCAAGGTTTGATCCAGAAGTTGTTCTAATCTTTGCTGTAAGATTAGTTCCAGGAACAGTCACGTTTTGAACTGATGGAACAATCGCTTCAAATGGCATGTTTTGAGTTGCTCTAATTTCATATCCACCACCAGAGCTGGTATCATTGAAGTAGAGTCTTGGGAATCCACCTGTTCCAGAAGCACTTCTATCAACACCATTACTACTCATATCAACTTTAATTGCATATGAATCATACGTTATAGGACTAGAAATTGTAGAATCTGTTTCACTTAACAAGTGAGTTGTATTGATTCTTCTAAGAGAAACTCCACCAAGTTCATATTTGTATACTGGAGTTCCAACAAGATAGTTTTTGGGATTTGTTCCTCTAGTAATTCCACCTATAACTCCAGTAGAGGTTTCTGTATATTCAATAATTTCATCACCTATTTGCAAGAATCCTTGAGTTGTTGTTCCAACTCCTACATTTTCAAACGTGCTAAAATTAGAACTATCAGCAACAAGAATGTTTGCGGTAGAATCAGAGTTATATGGAGAAGTTAGTTTTGTTGGTATGACATCACTCATCACATGGGAGAGTGTTACTCTATTATTCTCATGATACATACCATGGTTTTTATGATTGACTGTTATGTGCAATCCATCTTGATTTGTGACTGTTCTAATTGATGATGGTACAACACCACCGCCAGTGGTAGCATTTAGCGTGGTTGAAACTCCAGATACATTAACGAACTTAATTGTGTTCGCTGCACCAACCACAAAGTCACCCTGAACGTTATCAAGAACTAACTCATTTGAACTTCCTATGGATACGATTGAGAATCTTGCATTTCTTCCAGAAACAACACTTCCAAGAGAAGTTATACCAAGAACATCACCAACCAAGTATCCACTACCAGAGGCATTAATTGTGGCACCAATTGCAACACCATTATTGACAGTGATGTCTGCAGTTAGATTTTGACCAGTTCCTGTGATGCTGGTTAAAGCGACTCCTGTAAATGTAAGTTGTCCAGATGCTGGTGTATAACCAATACCAGCGTTGATAATGGTTAAATCTCCAGTAGCAGATCCTGCAGCACCAACAAAGTTGCCTGTTGCATTCGAACCCTCTTGAGAAACAACATTTCCTATTTCTAAGGTAGAAGTGCCATGTGATGTGAGAGTTGCTCCCAACGCAACTCTAATTTTCTTAGAGTTATATTTGACTGAATCTGCTTGAAGTACAGGGATTTGTCCGTTACCCTCACCCAAAATTGGATTGTAAACTTCTAAAGAACCAGTCTGTTCAAACTCAGCACGACGAATTGTGAACTTAAGATCTTCCCATTGACTTGGTTCCCAAGTAGAAGCATTTTGTGACTTGAATAAGGATCCAAGATATGGTTGGTTTGAAATAAATTCGTCAGTTACAAGATCAGATTCTCCAACTCTAGAGATAAACACTCTATATTTGGTTGACCAAGATGCAAGGGTAATTGCATATTCTCCACCAGCTTCAAGGTATACTGGTGCTTTAAAATTAAATGTGGTTGGGACTGTGCCATCCTGAGAAACGTTAATTTCATCTGGATCTTTAATAATTTCAGAGAAAGGTAAAATCTTCTGAGTTGGAACACCATTTTGCATGGTGCGGATTTGGAATGTCATTGGAATATCCAAATCATCTTTTGTCTGGAAGAAAATATCACAACTTGTGATAAACACTCCAGTTTCATCAAGAACTTGGAAAGATTGTGCTAATGGATCATACCATTGAATAACACGTTGAACATGAGTGACAGAATCAATAACATTACTAGATCTGCTTGAACCAATAAGTTGTCGTGCAGACCTACTCTCAGACTCTTGTCTAATTTGAATTTCTGCATTTCTAACAGAAATAATTTGCTCTTGAACTGTTTCTAAAGTTCCATTTGATGCATAATTTTGTTCACCGATTGTCGATGCAACATTCTGATTATTATCAACATCATCAATCAAGGTGAAAGTCTTAGTTCCAGTTTCAAATCTAGGATTACCTGCAATGTTTGGATTTGGAATATAGAAACTGCCGATTAAAGTTGATCCTAAATCAGAGATAAGTCTCAGATCAGAGATTGTTGCTTGTGCTCCACTTGTTTGACCCACAAGAATCATATCTTTAGCAACATATCCATAATAATCTCCCTGAGCCTGTAAAGAGAGTGCATATGTGTCAACATTCAAAACTGTTGACGTGGATGAATATGTTTCTGGCAAAACATTTCCTTGACCAGGAACTTGAACCTGACCAGGAGTTCCTAAGAATGTTTCAACCTCAGTCGGAGAAACTTGAGAAAGATACGGATTGTTTCTAAAGATTTGAGTAGGAGAATTGAATGGACCCTCTCTATGATTTGCTGCTGCAACTCTAAATTGAATCTTAGGAGATGCTATATCTGGATTCCCAGTTCCAGTTGTTCTCATTCTTCCAACTACAGTCTCTCCAACCTGGAAAGTTCCAGAAAGCATTGCAATTTCTAATAGTTTTGGTACACAATACTTACTTACATCTTTCCCATCAAAGAATGGATAAACTCTTGTTAGAGGTCTTACTTTCTTACCAAAGAATTGAACGTTTCTAGAGCGCATTATAGAGATGATATCTCTACTTACAACTCTGTCACCCATTGATTCTCTGTCAAATCTTTCAGTGATAACTGTTCTCTGTCCAGTCCTATTATCCGTACCAGTTCTAAATGTGTCGGTTATGGTATCGCGGAACGTAGTAGTTGTTCTAGAGTTAGTCCAACTACGTGTGCGAGCACGTCCGCCAGGACCTTGTAGGTGAATAGTTCCACCACTTACAGTTCTACGTCCACCACCACCGCCACGGGTTACCTGTCTTGTTCCTCCATCTCTCCGTGTGGTTTCTTGACCAGTCCATGATGTTTGCCAAGAATTCCATTGAATCGGGAAGAATCCAGTCTGAGGATCTGGTTCAGCACCAAATCTTCTCGTTGCCTTCTCCATTTCTTCAGCATAATTACCCTCAACCTCTACAATCTTTGCCTTGATTCTAGCAGTATCAACCCAAGTATCAGATGCTGGTGTTAGATCGATAGATGCTTGCCAGAAACTAATTAAAAATGGAGTTATACTTTCTGTTCTTGTTGCAAAGTTTTGCTTTAACCACTCAACTTCTGTATAATCAAGAGTAATTACATCACCGGAACGTTTAATGTTGTTTCCCTCTGGAGTGGTAAATCCAAGGTCAGTTTGTGATGTTACCCCCTCTACAGGTTCAATGGATAAATCTAAAGCATTTGTAAAATGTCTTGGACGTAATTCTCTATTTGCAATATCAATAGAATTATTAGTTGGAATACTATTTTCTTGAGTTAATAGGGTTGTGAAATCATCAACAAAGAAACCAGATTTAAAACGATTTAATCCTTCAGAGTCTGATATAAACAGAGTTTCTGTATTAAGTTCTAAAAGAGATAATGTAGTATAATATTCTAAATTTCTAATTCTATCTTCAAGTTGTTTGATATCGGACATTCGATATCTCTTATGATCCAAGAATGATATCACTGCACTCTCTGGATTAAAAAGATATGGATCTAATTTTACAGTTGCAAGTTCTAGTGCATCATCAATAGGAACTGGTTTTTCGTAATTCTCCGATGGCGTCCCTTGTTGAACTTGAAATCTTCCATCTTTTGAGATAAAGATTCTATCAAGTCTTCCTAAGTAGAATGAAAAATCTACATTTATTGATTCGTCGGATGCTAAAATGTTAGCCGCAGAATTTCCATCGCCATTAAATGATCTACCTAAAAACTCCAGTGGAGATCTAGCACCAGCAGATACAGTGGAGTCACTAACTCTTGGTCTAATATCAATTATATCTGTATTTCTTTCACCATTAATAGTTTGAACATCGAATTCATAATCAAAAGAATTATATGAATTTCTGGTGGTTATATCGCCATCATCAGTAGAGTCATAGTAAGCATTAGTAAAGTAAATTTTTAATTGTCTTACTGGTTCTTTCTCTCCATCATTTCTAATTAAGAAACCTGGTCCATAGAATGACGAATTTTGACCAGTATTAAACTTATATCGTTTTCCTATTGCTACGCTCGGAGTTTCTAGAGTTGTCAAAACTGCAGTGACGTTTGACTCTGCAAAAGAGATGGTTTCTCCCTCTACAAAGTTTATATCATTTCTAGGAACGTATGAGATTTGAGTATCACTTAATCTTTCAGTGTATAAAGCCCTTGCACCAGAAGATTGTCCAACAATAAATTCACCAACAATTAAATCTGTAGTTTTCCCTGATAATGTATCTATAGATGAGAGTGTTGCTTTTGGTGCTGATGCTGCCGATGTATCCGTGGATTCGTAAACTCCGAGAATTCTAATAACATCAGGTTTGTTCAGTGAAATTATTTTATCTTGAACTCTGGTTCCAAATGGGAAATTACCGGATGTTAATCCGTTGTTTATCGTGGTTGTTCCTATGCCAGCTCCAGAATTTTTTGATTTATCAACTACAAGAACATTTACTCTATTCTGTCTCTTGACTTTTTCTTTTACTTTAGATTTTTTCAGAGTTGCAGTAAGAGTCGCTCCAGTGTTGTTTGTCCCCAAATTGTTAATTTGAAGCTCTGTTCCTCCATTAGTAAATACAAATCTATCAGATGTCAATTCTTCGGTTGTTCCATCTGATCTGATTAAAGAATATCTCTCTTCATCAAATGCCAAGAATGTTTCATTTGCTCCTGCACTAACTACGGAAGAAAGTTGATTTCCCGAAATATTAACAGTAAATGTCTTTCTAATAGACAGACTGGAGTTAGTTAAATCTACATCAGATATAAACTGCTTAGGTAATCTTGTATACAGAGCATTTGCATCAAGATCTTCAACACTTGCTGATAATTTTGTTCCAAGAATTTTTAAGTCTGTTACCGTTCTATCTGATGTGGTTCCAGCACCACTCAAAACACCATTTACAGTTTCTACAGGAACAACAGTAGCAGAAGTAGCACCAACACTTACCACTCGCAATCCTATAGGATCAGAGATTGATGTATTAACGTCACTATATGACAGAACACTATTAACTTTGACTCTTGTTAAGAAATTCGATGAAGAGGCAGTAAGAGTGCTTATTCCTGAAGAAACTCCACCTGTAGGAGCACTAATCGTAGCGACACCAACGTTTAATATAGACTCTAAAATGGTATCAGCAGCGAACGTATTGGCAATACCAATATTGCCTAAGTCTGGACCATTATATACTGATTTTATATCAACAATTCCAGACGAAGTTATTGCTGTGGCAACTCTACTATCTTCAATGCCATTAAAAATAAAAGGCTCATTTTGAATAAATTCACCATCTTTTTCATATACTGTTATTGATTTTCCAGCAGAAACTGGACTTCTTAAAAACGCTGTTGCTCCACTATATTTTCCTTTAATATGAGTTGGAACTGACAGAGTTACTGCTTCATTAAGAGTTATGCGAGAAAATGTTTGAATATCATATAATTGAAGATCCCACTGATTAACATCTGCATTTGTGCTACTATATGACCCACTTTCTAAAGCAAAGTCATATATTCTAGCAAGTCCGATTTCTTGTCCAGCTGCTGCAGGATTAGCGTCACTTCCTAACCTTTGATCTCTTAAACTTACAATATAAGTATTACCAATACCGATAGTTGGAGAACCAAAAACGTTATTTACTCTAAAAGTAGAACCAGTATTATAAATTATACCTTGATTTTCTAAAGTTTTTGTGGTTCTTGGTTTTGGTACATCAAGATATGTTGTATTAATTGTCTCAACTTCATACCCTTTTACAAATGCTTTACCTGGAGAAATTTCATACAGAGCAAGATCTTCAGATGCTAAAGATCCACCTTGAGTAAATTTGCCCTCTTCATATATTCCATTAGTGTCAACACCGTCATCTAATGAGTCTCTAACAGACACATCAAATGGCATTACAGTGTAATCACCAGATTCTGCGTATGTTCTACGTGCTAATTCATCAGCGATTATGTTATATTCTGTTGTTTTCTTTTTAGATTCTAAGTTACCATCTCTAATAATAGCAAGTTCAACGAAATCTGAATCATTGTAATCATCTATTGCTTTTATTGCTAATGAACATGATATTTTTAAACGATCTGCACCAGGAGCAGCATAGTTGTTAAATCCCTTTGAGTTATCAGTAAGGGTATCATCAACATCAGAGTTGATAACCTCCTCTGAAACTTTAAGACCTACTCTACCAGTTGGATTGTTTGTATACTGAGATAGAATAATGGTTTCATCTTCTACATTTACAAAATTTCCTCTTACAAAATAAACCCCATTTCCAATTGAGAATGAAGCACCAACTGAGGATGCGTTAGACGCGATTGTAGATGCAAATGACTCTCCAATTGGTATAAATGGATTGTTTAATGGTCCAGAGATGATATCTACGTCTGCCGACAAAAGTTCACCATCTAAAAAAGTTTTTATTTCTGCGTCTTGAACACCTGAAGACAGATATGAAATATAAAGAGTTAAATTTCCTCTCTCAGAATCTTCAGATTTTAATACTTTAGCTACAAAAGCAGTTACGCCGGAGGTTAGTCCAATTATTTTTCTACCTATTAATTGCTCAACATAAAAATCAACAGGCACTCCTAAATGAGTATTGTTTAACTCAATAGCAGCATACTCTCTGGAATACGCCGTGTTTCCAGGAATAACCTTTGCACCTTCTTTGAAAAAGTGCTGACCAAATCTCTCAATTTGGTTCTGAAGGATAGATTGTAAACCAGTTAATTCTCTCGCCTGAACCGGATACCCAGGTTTGAACAGAACCTTATGGTAATTGTCACTGGGATCAAAATCATCAAAATATGGAGATACATTGAGATTGGTTTGTTGAGCCATGGTTGATTAGAATTGCAATATTATTTTAATATCTTCCTTTTGATTTGAAGATCTCGTGATGGATGGTCTGTTGTCAACGTAAATTATATTTCCTGAGAATTGTTTAACCTCTGGAGTAGACACGCCATTTGTAAAGGTTTGACCTAGGTAATATGTTCTATTATTTAGAACAGTTGACAGACCTGTAAAACCTGTTTCTATGCCTAAATTACTGCTTCCTCCAGTAATTGTAAGACTTCCACCAGTTTCAATGTCGGCAGTAAATCTGTTTAATTTGTAACCAAATTGTGGGTTAGTCAAAGCAGTTCCAACTGTATTAAATCCGGCAAAAGTTCTTTCTTGCCACAATTTCAATACACCCGTTACTTGATCATAACTAACAACTTTTCCCATCGCAGTTTGACCAGTTCCAATAACTTGTTGAACAATAGAATCTTCTGTGAAAGTCACAGAACTATATCCAGTTCCTGTTAACTTGAGAGCATAAAGTCCACTTGCTTTATCAACTGAAAGAATTTGATCGCTACCGAATGCTAAGGGATTTTCAACAACACCAATTCTGGCAATTTCATTACCAATAATGAAATCTGGATTTTCATTATCGTTTTCAATCCTAGAATATAAAAGAACATTAGTTGCACCTAGTTCTCTGTAAATATCCTTGCCATGGCCACCTTTGGGTGGAATAATTACATCTAGAGTAGGATAAGAAGAAGGTTCTGGAACACCACCAGCAATCAAATCAACATTTCCAAAAGTATAACCAGATCCTTGGTTAGATACTACTACACTACCAATCTTTGAATCATTGTTAATCGTTACCGTGCACTCTGCACCAGATCCATCCCCCTTAATTGGAACTTTTGTATAAGTTACGTTTGCAGTTCCAATACCCGATCCTCTATCTTTTACAATTACAACTTTAATACCACCATCAACTGCATTATTTCTAACTGTAGAATGATCTACATCAGTGGTGGTTGCCCAATCCAAAGGAACTGGCATGTAATCAGTGCTATCAAACTTAACAATATCTGATGGTTTAATAGTATACAAATACTTCCAAATATAACCATCTCCACTAGTGCCAGCAGCTCTTGGTTCTAAGTCTGTAAACGTTGGTTCATCCAAAGAGGGTGCTCCATTCACGTTTTCTGGATTAGTCCCATTTTGGAGACAAATATAAACTCTATAGTCGCTATTTAAAACAAAATAGTTAGCAGAGTACAGTGAGGTTCCACTGGAGTTTGGTGGAGTATTACTTATACTATAGTCATGTCTATAGTAATCATAGGTTTTACCAGATGCCCAAACATTCTTCCTTACGACTTGTTTAGCATCATCTGATGTGATCTTTTTCAGAGCAACTATTGTGTCCCAAGTCGAATTTTCATTATCAAAATTGTCAGTTGGTGACGGAGGATCATCATTCCAATCAGAGTCAATTAAAGTTGGATTTGTAAGTCCAACAAAACTATAGTACGATTTTGTAGTGGTATTAAAACCGGATACAAAATTTTTCGCATTCAATATTCTTATCTGATCAGTTATAATAGCAGACATTTTTGTAATTTTTTAGTTATTTATCAGGTTACAAAACCACTTGACTTAAATGGTGTTTTTCTTAGGATAAATGGTCCTGTTTGAATTCCAACTACACCATTAGATGTAATTGCATCATAACTTGCACTTTCCTCTCTTTCACTCAATACCAGTTTGCCCCAGCTATATCTTCCGTAGAATTCGCTAATTGCTAAACCAGCAGCACTAAATCCATTAAAGTCAGAAATACTAACGGTTACTCTTGCAACATTAGTCGTTCCAAGTCCAATGGCAGATGTATTTGCAATTGAAACATCAGCAACTCTATAGATGTTATCCAAGCATGTTGTTCCAATACCAATCACACTAGAATTTTCGTCCAAGGCAGTGACTCCATTTCCAACTGTGGACTGATATACAACGAAGTAATCTCCAGTTGCAATTCCACTAGTTGTTGTTTGTGGAGTAATGTCAGTGTTATCTCTAAGCGGAGAAAGTGCTGGTATTAACAAGTCAAAGATTATAGCGGTGGATGCAACGCCAACTGAATCTGTTCCGACTCCAGTAATAATACCAAAGTCACCACTATATGAAAGTATATCATTATCCTCAGTATCTAATGACGCAGGAGGTCCGATGAGGACCACTGGTGGATTAGTGTTGGTGTATCCAACACCAGGTGTAGATATAGTTATACCAGATATAGTTCCACCAGCAGAAACTGTAGCAGTTGCTTCAGCTCTTGCAGTGGTGCCTAAACCAACTGGATTTTGTATCGTAACATTTGGAGTTGTAGAGTATCCAACTCCACCTGTAGATATTACGATGGAAGATACAGTTCCTGCAGTTGAGACCACTGCTGTCGCTGCAGCAGAAACCTTTTCAGTGCTATAATCAAATATAGTGATAGTATTTTGGAATGATCTATCAGTGCTTTCATCTAGAGGATTGAAAGAAGGTCTAACATTATCAACATAAACTTCAGTAGAACCAACACCAACTGACTTGATTAAGTATGCGGATGGGAAAATTTTGGGTTCATATAAATCACGAGACTTATTGATTACCTTTCCGTTGATGAGCAAATCATCTCTCTGTCTACACCACTTAACAGGTCTTTCAAGAGATGGATTGCCACTCAAACCTGGTCCAGGATAGACATTTGTATTGACAGTTCTAGAAGAAACTATTTGAGTTACTAATCTTTCATTTTGATCTAATTTAATATTTGTACTTTCAAGTGTCAGTTCATCTCCAACTTTAATCGTCTCTGTTACATCAACATCAACTACATCAACTCCAGAGGTTCCTTTGTAATAGAAGAATTTAAAGGTATCTCCGGCGTTTGGTGCCTCGGTAAGTTCAAGAACACTTCCTCCCGCAAATTTATATCCAACATCAGGTTGCTGTAAAACATCATTGATAAACACAAAAATATTATCTTGAATTGTTATATTTGAACCTGGGCGAGAAAGAATTGATAAGATATCTCCATCTTTTTTGATTGGGAAAGTTCTTCTCTCACCATCAAACAAGTTAGAAATATCATCTAAAACATCCATGGATCCCACGGACCATGCATTAAATTGGTCTGTATCGACCTCATCAATAGTGATCTTAAATTCTTCAAAGGTTACTGAGGATTCTGTTGGAATACCAGTGTTTCCACCAAAAGCAAATGTCAATACATCACCGATAGAATAACCAGATCCAGTATTAGATAAATTAAATTCAATTACACTTGATCCCTGGCCAACAACAACATCAACACGCGCCTCAGTTCCAACGCCAGAGGACCCTGAAATATAATCTAATTGAATATTATGATAGGATAATGGATCATCAAAGACAACGAAAGGAGCACTGGTTGCTGTATATCCAGAACCAGGATTAGTAATAGCAACACTAACAATGTGTCCATTCTCTACAGCAGCAGTTCCAATAAATTCTATGTTTCGAGATCCAAGTGAGGAAGTTCCAACACCAACGTTAATAGTTGTTTGAACACCTACTCTATATCCAGAACCACTGTTACCAATAGAGATTGAAGAAACAGTTCCGCCTGTAGAAATTACTGCAGTTCCACCAGCAGCAACCAGAGGTTGATATCCAAAACCTTCACTTGATGCAACAGAAACAATAACACCACCAGTAGGAATACTTGCATTGTTAACATCATAAGAAACTGAACTTGCTGCTCCAGTAAAGGTAATTGATGTGATACCAGACTGCTCTGTTGCAGTAAAGTCTGAATCACTTCCACGACCTTGTAAAATACCATTTATAAGGATTAGTGGATATGTAGTAATTCCTGTTACATTTGAACCGCCTGATGTCAATGCAAAAGTTTTTGTCTGACCATCAAATGATGGAGAAATATCATCAAAAATATGATTTTTAGTATAAGTCTCATCACTAGTTCCCTGTATTCCTGTCCTTATAAAAGATCTGCCACTGAATGTTGCAGAGGTCGTAATACCTGTCCAATCTCTAAATGATGGACCATCAGTTGTAGATCCGATGGGTCGGTTTCCATTTGGTGCCTCAGCAAAATTAACGGTATTTCCAACAATGTTATAGTTACCATTTAATTTTGTTACCAAAGATCCGTCTGAATGATCTTCCAAGTCTGTTCCAAGCCATGCACGAGTAACCTTAACATTATTTGTAGATCCGATTCCGATTGCCAAAACCTTTACAATTTCACTATCAATTTCTACATAATCTCCAGCAGCAAAACGAAGAATATCGTCAAATTTAATGACATCCACTGTTGCTGAAGCAGATCCAATCGTAGTGGTGGTAACAGATGATCCCACAATTGGGGATTGAATCATATTATCAATTGTCAATAAAACTTTCTGATTTGCATCTTTTGCAGTGAAAGTATGAGAATTTCCTATACCAACTCCAGTGAACGCAACTGAAACTGGATTTTTCTTGAGGGCATTTTCTGCTGTCGTAGCAATCTTAATTGTATCATTATCAACTTTAATACAGAAAACACTTGAGGGTAAGGTGGTTGTTGTACCAACACCAACAAAACCATCAGTTGATCCAATTGAAATGAAATCAGTTTTGATTCCTAATACAGTAGAGTAAGTCAATTCTTGACCACTTACAAAAAAGTGATCTGGAAGATTAATTGTATTATCTGCTATGTTAACTACGTTTGCATCCGTTCCGTCAAAGTTTCTTTTAAAGATTTCTTTAGTTTTATGTCTTAATTCAAAGTCTCTCTTAACTGATGAAAGAGTTCCTGTATAAGTGCTAAATTCAGATATTAATTCAGAGCATGTTAGATCTTTTGATCCTGGTTCAGTTCTCAGTTCATCTACAGATAATGCATTGATAAATGTTTTAACATGAACATCTATATCTGCATTTGGAGTGAAGTTGAGTCTTGTTTCACTTGATGATCTAGTTGCGCCTAAGGTTCCAAGTCCTGATGCACTAGTTCCACCCTCAGAATCAACTACACCATACTCTGTCAAGTATATGTCAGTATCATCATCAGCAATAACAAATTCTGACATCTGAGTTATATTATTTGTGGTATCAGAAACCATCAATATTCCATATGCACCATCAACACCAGTAGCAGTTGATCTCCCATAATGACCGATTTGAACTGCTGAAGGTGAAGATGAGGATGCTATTCCAACACCTTGTGCAATCAAGTTTCCATGAGTGTAACCTTGTGTTCCAACACCAACATAAGACTCAGAAGAAATTCCAATTGAAAGTGCATTCACATAGGTCGTTGTCACGCCACTATTAGGTGTATATTTGACGATGATATCTGATCCAGACAAACTTGCGCCATATGTTCCCAGTCCAGTTCCACCAAAGGCATCACTAGAATGAGTTGTCAATTGTCCATACTCAAGTGACTCAATATGAGTTCCTATCGCTACAATACTAAGTTCATCAAATTCTGCTTGATTGTCAGAATTTTCAATACTGAATAATATTTTCGCAGCTCTGGTTCCTGAGGTTGTTGTTCCAATTCCAGCAAGAGTGAATACGTTTGTAGTAGTGAGTCCAGAGATAACATGATTTGTGCTTGCTATACTGATCAAAGATCCAGAGGCATCTGTTGAGATACCAATGGTTGTTGTTCCAATACCAATTGAAGATGTATTCAATCCCAGTCTATCAAGGTTGTAACTAAAGAGAGATAAGTTATAGTTGTTTATAGTAAACTTTGTTGGGAAGAATTGTAATACCCCATCGGAACCATCTATAGTGTAATCAAAATTACCGAGATCTAATACTGTATCAACATCTCCATATTGATTAATAAATGATTTTCCAGTATGAACATCATTTAAAACAGTGACCAATGACATTTGCCTTTCGGCAGTAAACTTTCTATCCTTTGCAAGAATTACGAATTTTTGTGCAACACCGCCTGCTAACGGATGTCTTGCAACTTCTTGGAATGGAGTTGATCTTGCATTACTATTAAACAAATAACTAATGTCATCCATCGTCAGGACTCTGTTAGTGATAGATTCTGAGAAGTCTGATATAATTCTAGTTTTAAGTGAAATTTCATCAGAGAATCTTGCAGTGGCAGAACCTAAGAAATTTTCGGTTGCTAAGTCATAATTATTTGTACATTCTAAATCAACTTCGCTTATCAAATCAATTTCAATAGTTGTTGCTGAAATAGGATTAGGTATCAGAGACTCTTCATCTGCAGCGACAACTTGGGACTCCACTTGAAGATCACTAAATTTTTTAAATCCTGCACTATGAAGTAAAGAACTTACAATGTCATTCCAACTTTCGAAAGGTACTTTTGATTTGATTGAATAAGAGAAATTCTGATAGTAATCATTATCAGATATTTTCTGATCTAGTTTATTGAGTATTCCATTATCTTCTCTCCAACCATTATCAAAGAGTGAGAAATAATTTAAGTCATACTCTCCTGAGAAGGCATATCTTTTGTTAACTACTGCTTTAGATCCAGTTACATCTTCTACAATTGTATCTCCAACTAAGAAATCATCAGAACTCTCAATTGATATTATCTGATTTATTCCATCCCAGTCAAAAATGGTTCCCTCAGAATCACCAGACTTCACAATGTTTCCAGTTTGGAAAGTATTTGATTCTAATTTGTAATCAAATACAGGGAAATATTTTTGAGGAGTTAAGATTGTTGCTGATTTTTCTGCATCAAAAGTTCCAATTACTTCACCACTCTCAAGAACATCAAACGAATACGTAACAATTCCAACATTTCCACCCAATCTTTCGGTGGTTGCGGTTACTGTAAACAATTGATAGTTATGTTCATCTGAGTTTAATCCCTTAGTTGTTGCAGTTACAGATGCTGTACTATCAATCCCTACAACAGAATTTTCTACTAAAATTTTATCACCAACTATTAATGGGAAATTTTCACTATAAATTTCTTTTAAAGTTGCAGTTACTGTCTTTGCAACAGAATTATATTCTAAATTAGAAACTCTAATTCCATTTGGATTATTTACAGGTAAAATAACAGGATTGGTGTCACTAAGGTTTAAAGTATTTTTGAGAATTTCTACTTCTGTGTCTCCAACCGAATATCTTATATCAATATCATTAAGTTTTTGATTCGTATTTCCATCAAGAACTATTAGGGTTGGTGCAACTTTATATCCTTGACCAAATGATGTTATACCAATATTGGTAAATTTATAGAAAGAAGTTACTTCTAGTATTTGTGGGAAGTTTACTTCAGGAGATAAAGTGTGATCTGCAGGATAATCAAATCCAATGTTATTCAACTTTGTCTTTACAATTTTACCTATAGAAGTACTAGCAGGCTTTAAGACAGCACCTCTTCCTATAGATGATGTTATCGTGCTAATTCCAGGTAACTTTGAATAACCTTTTCTTGTATCACTGATATCAAGTTCAGCGATCGGTCCATATGCTGTTTTGGAACTAGTCGTATATGAAAGTTTTGTCGAGGCAGAACTTACATATCTGCTCTCCTCTGGAGTTTCATCTACGTTGTAACTGAAACTATTTGTGGTAACTCCACTAATTACATGTGTTCCATCATACAAACTATCTTTTATTATGATTTCATTGTGAGAGTCTACATCATCACTAATAACTGCTTCCAAGTTAGTTCCTGGATTACCAGAAACATTTAATGGTATTAGTTTATAATAAAGTTTTTTGGGTGTATTTTCATCTACAACTAGGGTTATTGCTGATCCAGAAGTTCCTAACTTTGATCCTACTCCTCCAGGATCAATTGCAAATGCTCCAGTTTTACCTGTGGTCAAATATTCCTTTTTAAAATCAGAGTCTGTGTAGAATTTAAATGAGAATGCTGGGCGAGTAGATGCATCTCGCTCAAAAGATAAAGAAGAATCGCTCGTATCAAAAGTAACTGTAGAGTTTCTGTAGAATGTTAGTGGAGGATTAACTGGGAGAAAATCCCCATTAGAACTAGAAGTGATATTAACAAAAGTTGGTGTTGCTTTTGTTGTTTCATATTTTGTATCACAAAGTCTAATATTATTAACATCAATCACATATGCATAATATTCTTTATTATCCGACAAACCTCCAGATGGTGACGAAGAACTATGGATAACTTTTTGTCCAGTGACTAATCCATGATCAGATAAAGTAATAGTATTTGATGTTGTACCAACACCCGCTGTTGTAAATCCTATACTATCAATAACTAATTTTCTATTATCTTGGTTGTATATAACCGTTCTTGTTGTAGAAATTGCAGGATTTACATCAACAAAAACAACGTCGCTTCTAGAAAGACCATGAGTTGCTGATGTAGAGACAGTAACTAACTTTCTATCAATATCTGCTTTTATTACATTTTTATGATCTGTAACTAAACTATGATTTACACCAGTTCCAAGTCCAACAAAGAAGAAAAGTCCTTGATCAGTTGTAGATCCAATTCCCACAAAAGTTCCTGTGGTTCCCAATCCAACTCGTATTGAAGATAGACCAATGAAATCTACACCCAAATTTGTAACGAATAATTTTGAGTTATCAATCAATGGTCCAGTGGAACCTGCACTGACTGTTGAAATAGAAATAGCATCACCACCATTGACCTTGTAAGTAACTTGATCTCCTGTTATCAGTCCATGATTTGGTAAATACAGATGTTGAGATAATACAAATTTTGATGTGACACCAGAACCTGGATTACTAAACGATATGGTTTTTCCTACTCCTGTACCAGTAACAGTGCTAATTCCTAATGATTCTGAAGGATCAAAATAATATTCTCTATTTCTTCTAGCAGTGAAAGATGTTTTGTATCCAACATCAGCGGTAAATCTTCTTGATTGCTCCGCTATCACTGTTGTTATTGAATGACTTACTCCAGTAACTCCATTTTGAGCTCTTAATATTCTTAGTCTTGAAGATATTCTATCAATATTCAAAACTTTAACATTCTCTTGAGAACCACCAGTTCCAATTGATAAGATATCATTTTCTTGTATCTCTGGATACACTAGATCTCCACCAGAAACACTGAGATATGTAATGATACCAGTCGCACCATCCGTGCCAATTTGTCTAGAAACTTTTAGGAAATTTGTATTAACTCCTATCTTATAATTACCTTCAAGGAATGAGGTTGTTGTAGAAATACCAGATATAGTTACAATATCTCCGCTATCTAAATTATGAACTATACTTGATATTCCAATAAACGCTCCATATCCCTCTGTTGGGTAAAATTCAACATTGTTTATGTTCGTTGAACCAATACTTATGCTGTTTACGCCAACACCACCAACTTTAGAAACTTTTGCTGCAGCAAAAAATTTTGTTTTTAGATCTTTATCAAAAACAACTCTATCATTAACTCTATATTCAAAACCACCGGTCATAATACCAATAGATTCAATATTACCATTCAAGGTTGTTTTTATGGTCGAATCTTGATCTACAAAATTATATGACTGCTGTAAGTAATCATATCCGCTATTATTTTTATTCAGAGCATAGGGATAAGTGTTTCTTCTCCAGTTATTTGATGTTATGTCATAATTGTCTTGAGTAGAATTAATGTTATAATTAAACTCATTTGGTTTTCCTTGGAAAGAATCTCCAATTAAATATGGGAATACAGGTCTCTTATATGATTTGAATACACCATCAGAAGCAGTCGTGGTATCAACAGTTGCAAAATAAGCATAAGTTCCATTCGGAAAATCTGGAGTTATGCAGAATCTTCCATTATTTCTATCTAATGTCTCTTCACTTGTGGATTCAACCCAGGTAAAATCTTCAACAAAAAATTCTTGTGGGAAAGAACTAACTGGTGGTCTATTTGGTTTTAAATCTAAAACATATCCAGACTTCATCTGAACTATGTTTCCTCCAGGAAGTCCTCTTTGAGAAGCATATGCATATGGTCCATATATTGGGTGACCATCATATGCCCAACCGATTATTCCAGAGTGGAAAGTGCTATCTATCTCTTGACTATCTGATAATTGTAAATCTTTTTCTCCATACACTCGTTTGCCATCATTATCAACACCATAGACTGTACTCCTCAGTGTTCTGGGGGTATATCCATATGCTATTTGCAATTCTCTAGATTCGTTATCGGATATAAACGTGTCATCATTGTTAATACTTGATTCATTTTTTACTACATTGTTAATATTCCAAGTTTGTAAATTAGATGTAAATTTTGCATCCGATCCAGAGGCAACAACTTTAATAGTTGTAGTTGATGCTCCGTAACCAACCCCAGATCTGTTAACAATTACATCAACAATAGTTCCGTTTGATAATTTTGGAATTAAATCAGCACCACTACCGATTCCAGAAACAACTAATGCTGGTGGTGAATTATATTTTTCTCCAGGTCTATTGATAATGACATCTGTTATCTTTCCAGTGTCTGAGATAACAGCTTCTAGTTGTGCACCTTCTCCAGAATTTAATTTTACTTCAGGATCTCTCTTAAAGTTAATAACCTCAGATACACCATAACCAACTCCAACATCTGTTAATTGAACTGAAGTTACATGACCTCTGAATATTGGTTGGACAATCGCCTTAAAATCACTACCTGTCGTAGAAGCAATACCAACTTTTCCGATAACTTCAACGGATATTGGTGGATAGTTAAAACTATGAGTTCCTACACCGATAGTTAAAATTTCTTGATATTGATTGGTCTTCAAATAAAAATCTTTTGAAGTTGTTCCTAACCCGACTGGACTTAGTTTGAACTGATCTTTATTTAATTCAGTCACATAATAATCAAGTGTGGTTGAAAGACCAGAAGCAGCAGTTCCATCAACCGAGTATTGAATTATTTCTCCAGTTTTATATTCATGACTAGGAATGGTGATAATATTAAGTGCTGTACTAATTCCACTTGGTCCACAGATTCTTTGCTTGTTCTCATATCCTTGTCCAGCATTTGTTACACTTATAGAACCAAGGACAGATTTACCTATTAGAGATTTAAGTTGATGTACACCCTCTCCAGCACTATTAAAGATGACAGTGTTAATTCCAGAGAGAGAATCTCCTAAAGTTGGGTGTAGTGATACAAGATGTCTTGTTTTAACAGATACATGATATACGGCATCTGTAGATAAACCTGATATTGCTTTTTCACCAAATGTTTTATATACAACTCTCTCACCATTTCTAAATTTGTGGAAAGTAGAGAATCCAATTGTAGATCCAGTGGATCCAAATCCAACTGATCCAATTCCAGTTGCAACTGTGGAAAGTCCTGTTGGGCTAATAGAAACTTGATGAGAAACTGTTATGAGATTTGCAGATGCTGTTGCACCATTACCATTTCCACCAGTAATTTTTATTAATGGAACTTCAGTATAATCAAATCCTGGATCTAAAACATTAATTTGTTTTAAAGTCCCCTCCATAGCACAGAGTCCTGTTGCTCCTGTTCCAACAGAATCGGAGATATGCAGTAACGGTGGGTTTATGACATCATAATCAGTTCCGCCAGAATCAACATTAATAGATCTCAATTCTCCATAATGAACTTTATCCTTAGATTTATAATTTAATATTTCTACGCCATTGATTAAAACGCCACTATACTTTAAATTATTTTTATGATTTACAGAGTCAATTATAGGAGGTGCTATCTCTCTATAAATTTTTTGTGCTTTTATCGATTTATTTCTGAATTCATTTCTTTCAATTGTGTTATTGATGACATCAACAGTGTTGACACCTCCTATTGGAGTTACAGATTCAAATTTTCCAGCGTATAAGTTAGATACACTCTTCGCTAATTTGATATTATTATCATCAATTCTTTTTACAATGTATTTGCCTTCAGTAAAAAGGAATGATTTTATAGTCTCAATTGTAATAACTGAACCATCAGGTTGTTCAAATTCTTCTGTAGTTTTTTCTGGCGTGTAATATACAACATCACCAGTGAAAAAATTGTGATCAAGGTTAGTGGTGAGAGTAATTGTCTCTTGGCCTAGAGAAAAAGTATCATTGATTGTGAACTTTTGATTTTTTGGATTTGTTTTTAGATTTAAAAATGCCGGTAAAGAATTAGATGCAATTAAAACTTTTTCACCATCTACATAAGTGTTTTGAATATTTGCATCAAATTGAGATAATTCAGAATAAGAATCAGAATCAAACTTTGATTTTCTTTTTGTTACTCTTGTAATTTTATCAAGATCATCAATTTTAGGTCCTCTAACTAAAACAATCTTATCACTAATAACGTCGGTGACAGAAAAATCAGAAGTAACAACAAGACTAGTATCAGTTAATGAGACTTTATCTCCAATTCTAAAAATATTATCATCTTTAGTTGTCAATCTATAGATGTTGTTGATCGAATCTTCTAAAGAGAGAGATTCTACAAGATAATATTGGGTAGTGTTTAAGAACCAATTAGAAGATTTTAAATCTGATGATATTTTACCTAAAGATTTAATTTTAATTTTTGAATCTGGTAATTGATAATATGAGGATTCGGGTGCATCAAGACTATTCAGTACAGATCTTATTTTTACTTTAATACCATCATTAGTCCCTGTTATTGGATCATAACCATATGCAAAGGTATTTTGATCTACTTCAGACTTATCAAGGATTTGTTGAGTTACACTAGTGGTTGTAACTCCTAAAAATTGAGTAGTAGATGTGTTGGTATATGTTATAATACCAGATGTTCCATCATTATATGTTATAGAAAGTGTTCCCGATTTAGGAAAACCAATTGTTGAATCTACATCAATATAAGTCTGTCCAACACTAACATTGTCAATGACTCTAGTCTTTGCATGAATAGAAAATTCTCCATACAAGAGTTCTGAGGATCCATCAAAAGAGAGTGGTGACGCATCGATGCTTATCTTATAATAGGTATCAGTAAGAATTCCTACAGAAGTTTTTTGAACATATGATATTGGCGCATATGCTTTAGTAATATTTTCATACGCATCTTGGAACAACGTTGTATTGACTAAATTCTCAGGATCACCCTCAACAGGTTCTACAATCAAATCCCTAGTAAGTTGAAATGATGCGTTTGATGGACTGATTAAAAAATCTTGAGGTCTTATTAAATCTATCTCTTCATTATACAATGCTTTAAATAAAATTTTAAAAGAAGACTCTGTTCCTCTTGTAGAATATAAATCTCTAGACTGCCTTACAAATTGGGCT
>JGI10211J34971_10000829_pt1 | contig 25803 bp, 25 predicted proteins | sample Etolagsediment_FD_34971 | JGI IMG/M metagenome (IMG submission 34971)
TATCCATACTCTTACTTATTATTATTTATATTTCTTTATATTTCTTTTATTTTGTAATATATTTACGCATATCAATCATAAACATTTGAGTTTCTAAGTCCCAACTATCAAAGAAATTAGCAACTTCACCATATTTTTCAGTATTTTCAGCAAATTTTAACAAATTATCGTCTCCACGAAGTTCACTACTCATATTTTCTCGATGATTAATTGCAATTAATATAAAACTATAAGGTACATCTAAAATTTCATGTAATCGTTGCTCAGTAAAATATTTATGTTCCCCCCTTACACATAAATCATCGAAACCTCTTTTTTCCCAGAATTTTTTTGTATATGCCATAGATGCCTCCGATAATGAAATCGGTCCATCACTACTCATTGAACTGGTATTATTAATTAAATTATAAGTACCAATTAAACTACTACCTAAACAACCAATACCATGTGATTCATATTTCAATAAAAGCTTTACACGTGCCAATAAACTTTCAGGTGGATAATAATCATCATCATCCATATGAAGTATATAAGGATGAGACGCATTTGCAGCACCAATATTACGTTTAGAAGCAACAGTCATTGGTTCTTCAGTTGAACGAAATCGTATATATTTAACATTTCTCATAAATGAAACTAAATCTTCTACACTATTTTCATCTTTTGGACTATCATCAACAATTATCCATTCTATTTTATTTTTAGGATAATTGAAATTTTCATAATTATTAAGAGCAATATTAAATAATTTACGACGATTATAGGTAGGTGTAATTATAGATATTTTAGGTAAATCTTTCATTGCTATATTTGGTAATTTTAATACATAATGACCTTCTTGACTAATTTCATGCTCAGGAATTCGAAGACCATTTAATGTATGTTGCATAAAATCATAATTCACTTCTCTTCCTTCAATGTCCGAAAATCCTTCGTTTTGAATACAACACATAGGGCTTGTCATATAACATTTGTATTTGGGATGTATTTTTTCTAAATAAAAACGGTCAATTTCCCCATCATAATCAACCATTTTTACAAGGTCTTCAATAAATTCTTTATTTTCTAAATTAATAAAATAAGCATGAGTCGTCCATGTTTGAACTCTGGGATAATCTTGGTGATTATTATCTAAAATACGATGAACAGTACCTCCTAAATAAATCATATTCCAATCAGTAGGTGGTTCTTTTAAATCTTTAAATGATTTAATAAATTTAACATCATCTTCAAAAATAAGAATATTCGAATAACCTGCATGAAGAGCATTTTGAATGAGAGTTAAATGAGATTCTAAACAACCACGTTTTGGATTTTCATGTTTATTGGGTCTAAAAAAATTAAATTTAATTTTTTTTTTTTCAAATAATTTTTCTATTTTCTTTTTTTTATCATTGCGTTCTTTTAAGTTAATAACATAAGTAGGACAATTTGCAAGCAAAGAATTCATAAATAATTATTAATAATTTCTTTTTAAATTCAATTAAAAATCAATTTAAAATTAAATAATTAAAAAAGAATAAATATGTTATTTTATATATTGTTATTATTATTATTTCAACATATTTTATGTTTTCATAACAAAATAACATTTAAATCATTTTTACAAAAAAAAATATATGAAAATAATGAAAATGAAGAAATATTAAATCTATTAGATACAATTCAAAAAAGTGGTTTTCATATTAGTAAGCTTTTATCTTATTCACATATAGAAAATCTAAATGGGTACTTTAAAAAAGATAATGTAAATGTACGAAATAATCATCATAAAAAAAAAAGAAAAATAGACATACTTAGCAATGGAATTATTAAGTCAAATATAGAGGCACATAAAGGTGTTCATGTATTGACTTCTGAAGAAGATAAAGAAAAAAGAATCAAATTAAAAAATAATAAAAAAATAATAGTTGTATATGACCCATTGGATGGTTCAAATAATATAGATACAAATATGCCAAGAGCAACAATTTTTGGATGTTATTATGATAGTTTAAATTGTCAAAATAATTTAGAGTCAATTAATTCACAACATAATTTAGTTTTATCAGGTTATATATTATATTCTTCATCAATCAATCTTGTATTTTTTTATGAAAATAAAGTATATCATTTTGTTTATGATGATTTAATGAAAGATTTTGTAATTATCAATGACAATGTAAAAATGCCAAATAAAGGGAAAGTATATAGTATAAATGAAGCAAAAATCAATACATTTCATAGAAAACATAAATTATATTTAGATAAATTAAAAGAAGAAGATTATAGTTTACGTTATAGTGGTTGCTTGGTTGCTGATGTTCATAATTTAATAATTCATGGTGGAATTTATATGTATCCAAAAAATATAAAAAGCAATGAGTCAAAACTTCGTTTATTATATGAAGCAAAACCATTATCACGAATAATTGAATGTGTTGGTGGTATGTGTGTAGATGAATACAGGTCAATACAATTTAAAGATATAAAAGATATACATGAGAAAACACCATTATACATTGGTTCAAAAGAAAATATAATTGAGTTTAATAAATTTTGTTATAAAGTAGATTAATATTTCTAATTATAGATTAATGAATGCATATATTAAAGTAAAATATTAAACTTTAGATAAGATGTGTAATGATTCAAAAAATATATTTATGTCATAAAAATGTATAATTTCTTTATACACGAAGTTTTAGTATTCAATGGAGAGAACATGATTATATCTAAATATAAAAAAATCGAATTATTATTAAAATTTATTTATTATATAAATTAACGCCTAAAATCATGTGGGAAATAAAAAAAGAAATAGACTATTCATTATATTATGGATACCCTATTCGAGTCACATATATAAAAGGTTATGATGAAACTAACAAAACGATTGAAGGGATACTCACACATATAAGTAAAAATAAACAAAATATAACAAATATACAATTTAATAGAAATATTACACATTCATCATTAGATTATGAATACGAAGTAAATTGCAACATAAGTTCAAATTTAATTTCTAAGATAGAAGTGTGTATTCCAAATATTAAGGATAGAATAAAAGTTGAATTAAATCATAATTATTACGAAGAAATAACTAATATTGTACTTGGTTTTGTCGACAATTATATTGAAATCTAAATATTATGTTAATACAAAGGAAATTTTAAATAAATTTCATAAATTATGTAATAACATAGAATAAATTTTATAAAATTCAATTATATTTTCTATGTTACTATTAGATGAATTCATATATTGAAGGAATAGATATTAAACTTTATGTAAGATGTTTAATCGTTCAAAAAAATATTATAAATGGTATAAAAACATCATTTACACCCACAAAATTAAACGCTATTAGTTTTTATTTTCATGATTTATATATACAAATAAATGAGAAATTCATATTTGTAAATAAAAAAAAACCTGATTTAAGTACTATTTCATTTAATCATTGTAATGAAAATAATAAAATAAAAAAAATATGTAAATCAAAAGGTGTATTAAATAAATATCAAATAATTATTTATTTTAAATATCCAAAAAAGATAAAAAATATCAAACAAATAAGTGCACCTCTTATTTTATTTGAAGAAGAATGTACTGAAAAAAATAGTATATTATTAGATAAAATATCATTAAAAATTGAAAAAGTACTTAAAAAAGATAAATATTTAAAAGATATATTTAATTATGTGATTGTTCAAAAAACTTAATCTAAATTTTGAATAAGTTGTTCTAAATTTATATCGACAATTTCATTATAATCAGGTAATTCAATAATTTCATTTATATCATTTGTTTCATTATTTAATTCTTCGATGGAACTAAATAATTCTGTTTTATTTTCTAATTGATCAATAGATGTAGAACCATATTCTATTTTTTGAAATGGTGCACTTAATTTTTTTTTTATTTTAACTTCATTTTCATATTCCAATTGAATGACTTTTAAGGTACAATTACGACCTAAACGTTGAGCACGTCCCAACACTTGTTCTAAAATATCATCTTCAATTTTATGTACAAAAATAATATGAGTAGAATTTTCAAGATTCATACCACATGAAAATAAAGAAGAATTTGCTAATAATATTTTAGCATTTCCATATTTATAATTCATGACTGCCTTTTCAATGTCATGCATATTTCCTTTTTCTAAGTCTTCATAGTGTATATCATTATTTTTACATATAATTTGTATATTATTAAAAATACTACTAAAATCTGAAAATAATAATATTTTTTCGTTTTTATTTTTTAATTGAATAATGTAATTTTCTAAAAAGTGCATCTTTGAATATTGATATTGATTGTATTCAGGATGTAAATTTTCTATTTTATCATTTTGTATCATTTGATTGTTTTCATTTTTTTCATCATTTTCATTATTATCTATTTCTAAAATTAAATAATCACTTAAATTTTTATCATTTGTATTACAATAAATACAATTATTATTTTTATATGTATTTATCCAATTTTCTAAACAACTACTACATATTTTTTGAGTACAACATTGACTTAAATATATTCTTTTTTGGTTATCCAATGATTCATAACACACTGGACACATATTGTTATTTTTTAATTTATCTATTAAAAGATTCTTTTTAGATTCATAATATTTTTTTTTAGTAATAATTTCTTGTTTATTTTCTTCCAAATTTTCAATAAGTTGGTCACATTTTAATACTATTTTTAAATTATTAAGAACTTCTGTAAAATCTAAAACATATGTATCAAAATCATTCATTTGTTCTAATAATGTTAAACACTGAGTATTTAATTTATGTTCTTTTTTCATATTATTTAAATCTTCAAATAATTTATTAATTTCTTGTGGTCTATTTTTAATTAAATTATTTAATAATTGATAAACATTAAGTAGTCCATAAATATTTTCCTCATTAAATCCATTTTCTTGATTGTTTATTTTTAATTGATAAAAATGATAAATTGAATCCATTAAATTATTTAAATAAATACGGAATTCTTTGGTATTGTTTCTTCTTTTTTCAACCAAAATATCATACATATCTCTGTATTCAAAGTCAATTTTCGGATGAATATAAAAATCAAAATACTCCATATATTTATCCATAAAATCAACAATTAATTTCTTTAAATCAAATACTTTTGTTATACCATTCATATTATTATTAAAATATTCAATATATTCATTTCTTTTTTCTTTTTTTTCAATATAAAAGTGTAAATTTTTATCAGCATCTTCTAATTGATTCCCATAGCTTTCAATGAGATGATTATTTTCATTTAAAATAAGATTGATAAGATTTATTTCATTTGAAGCAATTTTTTGATTATAATTTTTATCATTAACTTTAAAATAACATGCATTTACATTTTTAATTTCATCTTGATTTAAAATTTCATCTAAAATATTATCCACGTAAATATTTGAACATAAATATTTTTCATAAATAGGGTCATCTAAATTAAGATGTTTATCCACAAAATGTTCATCACACAATATGGTCATATCATTTAAATCTGTTTCTAATAATTGCTGACTAAAATAACCATTATTATTATTAACATCAAAAGATGCTGATATAAACATAATAAATTGAGTATTAAAAGATTGATTAATTAAATTTGCTACATTGTCAATCTCATCAATAAATAAACGATCCACATTAAGTTCTAAATTAGTCATAGTACTTGCTAAAACATTATAATAAGAACTACTGACCAATATGATATCTTTTTCATATAAATCTTCTGGATGATTATATAAATTTAATAAATGTTCATATTCAACAAATTTAATATAAGTTAAATCTTCTGTTAATTTTTCAATACTATAAATCCATTGAAAATATATATTATGTGGAACAATAATTACATTTACTTTTTTTTTATCACTTTTATATTTCTTTCTTAATTCGTTAATAAATGCTAAAATAACATACGTTTTTCCACTTCCTGGCTTATCTCTCATGACTCCCATTTGATATTTTTCTTCTATTTCAAGTGCTTTATTAAGCATAGCTAATTGATGTTTTTTTAGTGTTATATTTATGTCATTTGGTTGTTCATAAATAGAACTATTTTCATTTAATAAGTTCATATAAAAAAATAGTATTACTTTTTTATATACATTTACAAAAAAAAATATTTTATTAAAAATACATTTGAAGCCATGTATTTCCATCTTGCCAATGTATTTTGCGATTAGACCAATATGCATAATAAATTTTGTCATGTTTTAATTTTTTTTTTTGTGAGAAATCAATAACACAATTAAATTTTTTACCAAATTTAGAAAAGTTTGGTTTTTTTTCTAAAAAAGCGGTCCAATTTCCTTTCTTTCCTTCATCACTACCATAACCACCATGTATTATATATTTATTTTTATTAATTTTGTACATAATTCGTAAACAATTTCCATGATTTGGGTCATAAAAATAATATACACTCATATATTAAAAAGCAATATAAAATTATAAATTAGGAGCATAACAAATAATTAATCCGGAAATAATATATGCAATCAATACATCTATTGTATAATGCCAACGAACCATAACAATTAATATTGATATAATAAATAAAAGTAAATAGGCACAATACATTAAAGGTGTACTTAATAATTTGTTTTTATAAATTAAATATACAGCAATAATACTTTTTGCCACATGACCACTAAAAATTTTATCATTACAATGACCATTAATATATTTGTACCAACCATAATCTTTATAATCTTCACAATTTTCTGATAAACATGATGGTAATACAGTAACATTTGTTAAAATAGCACGAATAAATAATATTAATGAATAATATTTAAAAAAACTAATCAAATAATTTATTTTGAATTGAAATATAAATGGTAAAATAAATAACATACATAAATAATTAATTAAATAACTATATTTATTTAAATTGGTAGTATTAGAAGCAATAATATCATATAAATTTTGTGTATTATATTTTTTACTTAATGATAGATTTAATAAATACTTTACAGAATAAATATGAAGAAAATAAGGTATTATATAGATCCATAATGGTAATGATTCTAAAAAGTTACCCATAATATATATTTATATAAATATATATTTATTTTTCAAATATTATAAGTAATATTTTATTATGTTCTTCTTTAATCATTCTTATATTTTTATATAAAAATTTATTTCTATCAAAAAGTAAGTTTACTGGTGATTTAAGAATAATATATTTATAGTGTTTATAAAGTTGATTAACAACTTCATGTAAAGGTTTTTTTTGATGGTCTAATTCAATATCTAAATTTACTGATTCATGTTTTTTATAATTAGGACCCCCCCATGGAGGGTCTAAAAATAAAATATCATATTTTTTTATAAAAGGATTACAATTTACAATATCAAAAAAATTAGCATGTTTAAATTCAATATTCGTTAAACCAATTACATTACAATTATTCTTAAGCAAACAATAATGAATTTCATTTTTTTCAATGGCTAATACTTCTTTAAAATATTTAGAAAAACTAATAGTATCTCCACCTAATCCCGCATTACAATCAATTAAATGAAGCCCTTTAGTATTAATATTTTTATCTTTAAAATACAAAATAAGTTGTTTTTTTATCCATATAGTATGTTGAGGTTTTGTAATACTGTATTTACCAATATCTGTCATCATAAATTTTTTATTGTTTTTTTTAACAGTTTCACAATCATATTCATGAAAATAAAATTTTGGGTTAAAATTATCAATTATAATAGGTATATTTAATATTTCTTGAGGATTTATTATACCACTCATTACTATTTAATATAAGTTTTCTTTTATATTATTTTAACGAATCTTTAAAAATTTAATGTTAAAAATAAAATATAGTTTTTCCTGTTTTTTCTTCAATAATCCAATTAATTTTTTGTAATTGTTTTCTATATATAATTTTTTTACCATCATTAATATGTTCTTTTAATTTTTTTTTAAAATTAATGATTTTATCTTTATTGTAATTTTTAAAAAAATCACAGTACATAACTTTGTCAAGGTCATAATTTCGACAATGAATACAATGAATATATTTACATGATACATCATGATTTACATTTCCTAATGTTCCACCTGTTGATTGACATAATGGACATACATGAATCAATTCTTTGTAAAATGAGCTATACCCAATAGTGCACTCGCAATCACACATTGATTTAGTTATGAATAAAAATAATGTATATTATATTATATTTAAAAAAAAAAATCAATTTTTTTAAAAGTTTTTAAAAATTGATATAAAATTGTATTATTAAATAATATAGTAAGTATGGGAGTACCAACATTATTTAAAAAAATCATACACAACAAATATTATAAAAATATTCACAAAGCAATTAAAAATGGAAAAGTAGATTGTGATTATTTTTTTATGGATTTTAATGGAACTGTTTACACAGCCTATCAAAATATAAGTAAAGACATTCAAGGTAAAAATTATAGTAAAGATAAAATTGAGGAATTAATTATGGATGAAGTAATTCGAATTACACAAAACATTGTATGTAATGTAATTCAACCCAAGAAGATGTTATACATTGCACTGGATGGACCTGCACCAAGAGCTAAGATGGTTCAACAACGTTCAAGAAGATTTAAGGCAATTATGGAGAAGAAATTTATGAGTGATTTAAAGAAAAAATATAAAATAAGTGAAGATAAAGAAGAATGGGATAGAAGTGCTAATATTTCTCCGGGAACACAATTTATGGAAAAATTGAGTAATAAATTAGTGTCTGCAATGAAAAATAAAACTTTTCAGGTTCATAATAAAAACATGAAAGTAATATTTAGTAATTCAAATGTGCCAGGAGAAGGAGAGCATAAATTTTTAAATATATTACGTTCAATGATTAAAATGCCTTCAAAGAAAGATGATAAAATTTATTTATATGGTCGTGATGCGGATTTAATTGTATTAGCAGTTGCTACACATAAGTCAAATATATGTATTGTACGAGAGATTAAAGAAGAATATGACCCAGTTTTAAATGAATTATATGAAGGATATACTTATTTAGAATTAAACATTGATAATTTAAAAGATGGGTTTTATAATGATATAGTGCGCAAAGATATTATGAAAAAAAAGGCTGGAATTGAAATAAAAAAGAAAGATAAAGTAAAATTAATCAATGATTATATATTTTTAACATTTTTAGCGGGGAATGATTTTGTATTATCGGTGCCATTTTTAAAAATACGAAAAGATGCTTTATTTAAGGTAATCAATATATATCAAGACATTAAAGATGAATTTGATGATTATTTGGTTATTTATGATTATCATAAAAAAGATAAACCAAAATTAAACATTGCATTTTTAACAAAATTATATGAAAAGGGGTTTGAAAAGGAAGATGAATGGATGAAAAAAGATGTACAAAAAGAAGTTGATAAATATTTAGGTGGATATATGGATGATCGTCAAAGGGAATCTGAAAAGAAAATGAGTGAATATGAGAAAGAAAAAACACGTTATACTCATACACACATGGCAAGTCCTTTTCATCCTCTTTTTGATATATATCAAGAAGAAATACGAAAATTAGATTATGGAACTTCGTATGATGTTTGGCGAAAATGTTATTATGAACATTTTATGGGAATAACAGATGAATCAGTTGAAAATAAGAAATTATTAAATATATGTATTGAAAATTATATACAATCATTGTATTTTACTCTTCAATATTATTATATTGGTTGTCCATCATGGGGTTGGCATTATCATTTTAGAATAGCTCCTTTATTGGGTGATGTGTATCATTATTTAAATGAAAATGATATAAAAACAATTGAATTGAACAATCAATTTGAATTGGGAAGTCCTCTTAGTCCATTTCAACAATTAATGTTTATATTGCCACCCCAAAATGACCATATATTACCAGAAGCGTTAAGACCTATTTTTCATGAGGATAGTCTTGGTGCTACCCAATATTACCCTACAGAAATTCGAATTGATGCTGCTTTTGGAGGTAAATCAATGTATAGTGAGGCAATATTACCTGAAATAGAGGATGAACAATTATTAGAAATTATAAAAAAACATGAAAAAAATCTAACAGAACAAGAAAAAGTAAGAAATCAGATTAGTACTAAATGTTATGGGAATTAGATAATTTCAATTTTTAAAAATTTTTATATTTAAAAATTATATAATTATTAAATATAATGTCAAATTTGATTTCACAAATTGGTAATAAATATAATTTACAAGAAGAAAAAGAAATCATGAGTATTGATACAAATAAACGTAATTTTCGTGTTGTAGAATTAGAAAATAAATTAGTATCCATTGGAGAAGTCACTATTTCAAACAAAGCATCACCATCTGATGCTGCTAAAAAATTGTTAAAATCTATTGCGTTTTTAAAAGGATTAAAAGGGAATAAAAAGGTATCCATGGGAGAAGTAAAATTTTCAATACAAGAATTTACACGTGGTTCAAAGAATAAGGTTTTTGGACCTTATATTGGTTATTATCATAAATATCAAGAAGAAGAATTAAAAAGAGCAACCATTGCGGATGGTAAAATAAAATATACAATGAAAGCGGTTGTTAAATTAGCTTAATATGTTGTGTGTTTTGATTATTTAATAATAAATCGGAATATTGATTAAGATTAAAATTTGTTCTAAATATCATATAATCAAATGAATTCCACCATAATTGGTCTTTAATATTTGAATATTCATTTTTATGAGGAATAAGATATATATAACAAATAGAATGAAATGAAACAGATTTTTTTTTTTGAGTCATAATTATTTATAATGTATAGATATAAAAATAAAAATATTATTTATTAAGTATTTTTAGTGAATTTTGAACATCTACATTTTGAAGATTCATAATAGTAAGTATATGTGTTCTATAATTTAATTTAAATTTATCAATATCATAAAGTGACCACCATATTTTATCTTCTAAATGATTTTGATAATATTCATTTTTAGATGGGACTAATATAACTTTAACAATCATATTAAATTTAACTTTTTTTTTTGGGTTATTCATATAGAATAAAAATTTTTAATTAAATGATATTAAAAGATACATAATAATTCAATTTTTTCAAGGATTAAAAAATCGAAATTTTTTTATACATTAATTATACAAGTTTAATATGGAAAATTTATTAGACAAACCGATTAATTGTGAAATTGAACTTGCTGATTCAAAAGTAATTTTTCAATATGTAAAGGAACAAGAACATGAAGAACAACCAAATATAGAAACATTACAATTAATTCAATATAAAAATTGGATTTTTCCATCACGTTATCATGGTTTAATCTATGTTAATATTCAAACTATATTATTAAAACAAAAAATATCATGTGTATTTGGACAACAATTGATTCCATACAAAAAAGCAGAACAAAATGATATTGATAAAATGTTTGAAATATTAAATACAATTGAAAATAAGAACGAAGATGATTTATCACATATTGTCTTTTTTGTAAAACATTTCAAATTTGATCCAAAAAAAATATGGTTAAATCAAAATAATCAGAATTTCTTGGATGTTCTTCAACAAAAAACATCTAAAATTTCAAATGAATGTTATGACTATATAGCCTTTCATTATCCGGAAATGAAAAAGAATTAATATTTACACTCTTTATAACATACTGGTATGGGACATACATCTCTAATATTTTTCATACCAGTGATTAACATCAATAAACGTTCAAAACCTAAACCATAACCACCATGAGGACAACTACCATATTTTCTTAAATCAATGTAAAAGCCTAAATTATTTTTTTCGACATTCTTTAATTCCATGTTTTCAATTAAAGTATGATAATCATCTTCACGTTGAGACCCCCCAATGATTTCACCAATACCATAAGGAAGTAATAAATCAAAACAATCACAATAATCAGGGTTTTCTCTGTTTCTTTTCATATAAAAACTTTTAATTGAAAATGGCCAATGTGTTACAAAAACACCAGTATCATATTTTTGTGTAATATAATCTTCGTGTTTTGAACCAAGATCATCTCCATGTTTAAGTGTTGGTATTTCAGTTAAACCTATATTGATATCAAAATTAATTTCTTCAATTATATCTTGATATTTTTTTCGTATAAACATTTTATTTTTTAAAGTTTCAAGTCTTTCTTTTAATCCCTTTGAAATAAAACTATTAAGATTATAAATATCTTCTATGTTTTCAGTAAAAATTCGTTCAATACAAAATTTAATTGTATTTTCTCCAATTGTCATTAGATTTTCCATACTTTTATTTACAATTTCAATTTCAATATGAGTAAATTCAGAAGCATGTTTATTTGTATTTGAATGTTCACTTCGAAAACTTTTATTTACTGTATAACAATCACCAAGGCCACAAGCAAATATTTCTAATTGAAGTTGAGATGAAACGGTTAAATAAACCGGACAGTTAAAATGGTCAGTTTCCCATTTATATTTACCATCTTTTGAATAATTTAAATTTTTAGATTGACTCATATCTTTTTCTGTAAGTTGAAAAACACCTGCACCTCCTTCACATTCATTTAATGTAATTATATTTGGATCAATATGAAGAAAATTTAATTGATGATAAAAATCATGAATGGCTTTCATTAATTTTGAACGAATTCGAAAAATACTTCCAAATACATTTGTTTTAGGACGGAAATGAATATATTGACGAAGTGTATCTAAATTCATTTTTGATTTTGATAACGGATATAGTTCATCTACCCCTCCAACAACTTTATAATCTGTCATTTGCATTTCACATTTTTGTTTTCCACCAATACTTTTTACTAAATTACCAGTACATTGAATATAACAACCTACTTTTACTTCTTTTTCAAAATCATGAATTTTACTTAAACTTAAAATTTCATTTGTTAATACAATTTGTAATCCGCTAACATTTGAACCATCATTTATATTACAAAATAATAATTGAGCACTTGAACTACGTACCGTTCTTACCCAACCATTTACCTGTATATTATTATTTTCTATTTTATCATTAAAAAATGATATAGTTGAATGAATAGACATCATAATCTAAATTCATTAAATCTTTTTATACTCATTTTTTTAAAAAAATAAATATAAAATGAATTTTATAATAAAATATAAAATGTCTCAAAGAAGATTGGTTTTAAATATATATAGATCTAAATTAAAATTATGTCATGAATTTGGTTATACTTATGGTAATTATTATTTTAATGTCAAACCACATTATAATCTTGGAAGATCATTAAAAATAGCAAATAAAATGAAAAATGAAAATAAAAGAATAACATACATTTCAAATCATATTAGACAAAGTTATAAAGATCAAAAAAATTTAACAGATTCTGATTTAATCAATGTATATATTGATGAAGGTCTTCGTGTATTAAGAAAGTTTGATGATTTATTATTTTAGTAAATATATTTATAATAAAAATAAAAAAAAAATAATTTTTTAAAGAAATGTTATATATGAACAAATCGTTAAATTAAATTATGAAGCAGAAACTAACAAAAGAAGATATTTCTTGTTTATTATATGTGATTAACAAAAAATTAGATGGGTGTTATTGTATTCAAATTTATGATGGTAATGTAGATAATACTCGAAAAGTGGTATTTAAATTTCGATATAAATCTGAAACAGAAGTAAAATTTTATTATTTAGTTATTGAATCTGGTATTCAAATGCATGTAGTTGAACATTTTGAAAGTGTTCGTCAAAGTCCATCCAGTTTTGTATCAAAATTACGTAAATCATTTAAAGAAAAACGTCTATGGCCAATTGTTCAATTAAATAATGATAATATTATTGATTTAAAATTTTCTAATAATCATCATTTTATTGTAGAATTATATGATAAAGGTAATTTTATATTGACGGATGAAGATTATAAAATATATTATTTAATACGATCTTATGAAAGTAGTGAAAAGAAAATAGAGTTAAAAGGTATTTTTCCAATTTCTACTATTACTTCAAATTTTGACACTTATAAAGAGAACAAAGGTTATATGATACCTAACCAAATATTTTCAATAAATACTTTAAATGATGATAAAGAAATTGTTTATGAAGATTTAAACGAAGCATTGGTGGACTATTTTAAACATATTAAACCCAAAGATAGTCAAGCAAAAGCAAAAGCAAAAATAAAACAAAAAAAAGATAATAAAAAATCACATATTGAAGGCCAAATAAAAAAATTAACCAAAATGAAGAAAAATATATGAATAAAGGAGATTATTTTGTTGAAAATATTAATTATTATCAATCTATAATAGAATTTATACAAAATTATTTGAACTATTCACGTAATTTTAATGAATTAAAGCTTATATTAAATGAAAAGTATGAAAAAAATATAATAATAAATCATGAAAAGTTAATTATAGATGATTATGAATTAGATTATAAAAAATCAGCCTTTGAAAATGTATCAATTATTTATCAACAAAAAAAGAAATTTTCAAAAAAGAAAGAAAGTGCATTACATTTATATAATAATACAAAATTTGAAAAAAAAGAGTCATCATTTATTGAAAAAATAGATATACAACGTAAAATGAATAAATTTGAAGAATTTAGATGGTGTTTTATTGATGGATTTATCATACAATGTGGTAAATCAGCTGATGAAAATGAAAGATTATTAAGTCATTGTGAAAAAGATGATGTACTTATACATGGACATTTTGATAAATCTCCATGGGCAATAGTAAAAAATCCGAATAAAAAAGAAGTACCAATAAAGGTGCTTGATTATGCGGGTCAATTTTTAGTGCATCATAGTTGGAATTGGGATGAAAATTGTACAAATCAAGCTTATTATACTTATCCAAATAAAGTTTCAAAATCAGCACCAAGTGGAGAATTTATGGGTAAAGGTTCTCGTATGGTACATGAAAAACATATATTATCAAATGCGGATATGAGTTGTGCGCTTGCGATTTTATTTTGTGTAAATAATGATATATTTACAGGAAATCCAAAAATAGAAGATAAAATTAATTATGCAATGGTGATGAGTAGTCCTTATCAATCATGTAGTGATTTTATTTTTAAAACAAAGCTTAGACCCAGTGGAACAAAAAAAGATAAAGGACGAAAAAAACTGATAGAAAGTATAAAAAATAAATTTATGAAAATGAAAATAAATAATGAAAAATTAAAATCATATATAAAAGCGATAAATCATGATGAATGGGATAAAATATGTATTCATTATTTTGTTATTTCTTAATGATTAATATAAAAGAAGATAGTCTTTCAATAATAATATCTTTCATATCTTGATAATGATAATTAAATGGTGCTTTCATGATATATTTAGAGTGTTTTTTAAGACAATCTTTTATATTTGTAGTACCTAAATAAAGTTCAAGTTGTTCTTCAATTCTATAATAAATGCCTGACCAAGGTGGGTCAAAGAAAACCAAATCATTTTTAAATTGTCTCTTGAATTTTTAAATAATCATCACATATTAACTCGATATTTTTCTTTTTATATACATTTACATTATTTTTAAGTAATTTAAAACGTTCTTTGCTAATTTCAATCCCATATACTTTTTCGAAATCAAATGAAAAAGAAATTGTAGAGGCTCCTACATTAGCACATGCATCAACAATATTTTTTTCTTTAGGAAAGTGTTTTTTTATAACATTCATGATTTCAATATAATCTTGATAAAAAGTAACACTATAAAATGAATCATAATATAATTTAAGTTTTTTATAATTTAATGAGTTTTGAGGATAGAATATTTTTTTTAAATAAAAATAACCTGTTTCTTGATATAATTTGTCTTCATAATAAGAATTAATTAAAACATTATGGTCAACACACCAATCAATACCAATAGAAATTTGATAATTTTCGAAATAAGACTTTGGTTTTCTGCTTTTTTCAATAAGAGCACATTTTTTTAAAAAAGGTTGAAAATGATTAGAAATAGATTGTTGTACATGATTTATATATTTTATAAAATCATGATTTAAAATATCATTTTTATTAATATTTATATTTTTCATGAATACATTTTGATTAAATCCTTGAAAAATATAATATCCACCTATTAATGTATTTTCATATAATTTACTTCGAATAAAATTTACTTTTTCAAAACAATTCATTAATGACAGCATCATGACTAAAGTTTCTCTTTGAGAGCAATTAAAATATTCTAAATATAAAAATCCATTTTTTTTAAGACAATCTAAACCTGCTTGTATAAATTGAATAATTAATGGCAATGAATTTATTTCTTTTGATTTTTTATTTTTTTTTGAAATAGAAAATTCTTTAATAAACACACAGTCTTTTGATTGTTTTAATTTTTTATTTATTTTTATAGGACCATTAAAAAATGAATAATCTAAATCTGTTTTTTGAATAATATAATTTGTTTTATTATTCCAGTGATAATAGTAAAATAATGTATGTGTATGATTATTATTTTTTTCTTTTAATATTTTTTCTTCATCATGATATAATATTAATTGTTTAGAATCATTTATTTGGTTTGGACCGATTATTTTAATCAATAAAATATCAAGATTATTAGGTAAAAAATTTATCATATCTAAAAAATAGATTCCTGAATTTCCTAAAGAATGTAATTGAATACCCAAGGGTATGGGAAAAGGTTTTCGTTGACTTTTTTTTTGAGGATCATTAAAAGATTGAATATATTTACGAAAATTATATTTAGTATAAAAAAAAGTAAGTAATTCATAATCATTTGCATAAGATTGTATTTCAATAGAATAATTATCTTTTTGTTTATATAAATTATGATCAGATAAGAGATACTCTGAATTCATAATTTAAACAATTAAAAAAATAATGATTGATAAAAATATAGAATAAAAATAATATATTATTTATAAATTATAAAGTATATAAAAAAGTTAAATTAAGATTTAATACATTTTTATATAAAATCTCATTATTTTTTATATAAAATCTCATTATTTTTTTTTATTTCATTTAATAAAAAAAGAGATTTATTTTTTTTATCTAATTTTAGATAAATTTCTTCTTTTATGGGTAATGTCCTTTCAAATAGTTTTTCTTCTAATCCCATTAATCTGAAAGTGGGGTAATAATGTTCAATTTCAGAATCAAGCCAATCTTCACGATGAAATTCTTGATAATGTATCTTATTATTAATTTCAATAAAAATAAGATAATCATAAATATAAGATTCAGGACCATAACAATCGAAACCATCATGTGTAATTTTTATTTTTTCATATATTATTTTATCATTTTTATTTAAATATTTGTCTTTACATACTTGTTCAAAATCTATTTTTGTTTTTATAGTATTCATGATAGTGATTGATTTGTATGATTATTACAATAATTTAATTTATATAAACTAAAAATTCAATTTTTTTTACAAGAATAAAAATTTATAAGCATAAACAATCTTTTAATGTGTCAAATAATGAGTATGACATATCTACAGAAGAAGTTAATAAATCAACACACATATCAATCATTAAAATAACATCATCTTTATTTTCTACTTTTAAATGACCAAGTTCAATTAAAATCAATAAAACATTTTTAATAAAATCAATAGAATCTTCTAATGTAATACCTTTTATTTGTTTATTAAGTTCTTTTGAATCAATACATTTTTTATAACTATTTTTCATAAGAATAACCAATGAAGGAATATCTTTGGAATCAAGAACTTTATCTTCATATATTTTAGAAATAGAATCACTTAAATCATCAAATATAGTAGGAAGTAATTCTGTTATTTTTTGAATTAAATGAATATGTTTTGGTTCTAATTTTAAATCTAATTTTAATTTATTTAATTGTTCTTCATTTGCAAGTAAATCAATAAAAATGTTAAGAACCATAACATTTTTTTTATCTTCAATGGTTAATTCTACATCATTTGTTTCTATTGTTAAATTTTCTTTTTGTGTTTCATCATTTTTTTGAATATTTTCAGTTGGTGGTTGAGTGCTCATTTTATATATAAAGGTTAGAAAAATAATTTTAAGTTTAATCGTTATGCATTATTTTAAATAAATGGTCTAATTCTTTTACAGCATCAGAAGATGATGTTTCAAATAAAAAGGGTAAAAAAGCGTGAACAAAAGCTTTAAATGAATGACCCATAAAATAAAAACCTAAATTTGTGCTAAATAATAAATGTTGAAAATAAGTTAATTTATTTTCATGAGGATGTTTTAAAAAATAATCATATAAAATACTCATAATTAAATTGTATGTTTATAAATAATTTATTTATCGAAAATTTTAAAGTAATTTTCTATACTCTTTTCAAAATATTTTAAAATATTTTTTTCATTAAAATAAGTTTGATATAAAATTTTATTATTTTCTTGTACTTCTATTATATTTTTTGAATTCCAAAATGAAATTATATCATGTGGCACATCTTGTATATTTTTACTAAAAACAATATGATTAGACCAATCGATTTCATCTTCTTGAAATAATAACATATCAGTATCAATGACTACAGGTATACGTCCAAAATAAAGACATTCATAAAATCGAATAGAAAAATTACCAGTTCCTCTTGGACAAAAGCAAAATTCACATTGATTCATATTTTGAATGTATTCTTTATAATTGGCATGCATAAATTGTTCTCGATAAATAAAATAACAATCAATTAAAGAAGATTGTTTTAAATATTCACACCATTGAAGACGTTTTGGATAAGAATGTATATAACCGCAAAAACTTAATGATGGTTTTATAATACTTTTTATTGATTTTAATTTATAATCAATAAAATTATTATTTAATTTATGAAACCAAAATACAGGAATAATAAATTCATTGATTTGTTTTTTTGATTTATATAAACTTGTTCTAAAAATAATACATTTATTATTATTCATAAGAATTGGATGTGTATCATCACTTCTAATCAAAAATACATTTAATTTTTTGATTATTAATATAGGGTTGTAGTTCAGGTATTGTATCATTATTTAAGCAAATAATATTATAATTATTTAATTTATTAATAATATTTGTAAAAAATAAGTTATCTTGCTTTAAAGATATTTTATTTGAATATAAATTATTTACTTCATAAAATATATTTTTTAAATCATTTTCTTTTATATGATATAAATTAAAAATATCTTCTAATTTATTAAATAAATAATTATAATCATTTGTCATTTTGTCAAAATCTAAAAATATGGTTGGTATATTATATTTTACCATATAGACTAAATAATTTGACATAATTTTTTGATAAAAATCAATTTGTTCAATGTAATTTTCAGCATTCCATAAACCACCATCATAACCTTTATGTTTTTCTCTTGATTTAGCAGAGTCTTTAAAATTTCGTATAGGTATAATCATATATTTAATTTTAAAATTACTTGTTATAATTTGATCAATATATTCAATAAAAAATGGACTTTTGATAATATCATAATTATCATTTATATTAAGTTCCATTCCACTTTTACTTTTATCATGAATAAAGTTTTTATAATTATTTTTATTAAAACCTGTATTCATATTTAGAAATGAAAATATTTGCATTAAGAAAGTAGTTCCACAACGACCTGTTCCACTAATTAATATTTTTTCATCATTTAATAACTTTTTTTGATTATTATTAAGAATATATTTTTGATAATATTTTTTTTTGATATAAATACCTTCGTTTTCATCTAAAAAAGATGATTTTTTTAATTGAATAATACATGATTTAAAATAACCTTTACTATTAAATGCTATACAATTATCATCATTAAGTGCTATTGATAAATTATTTTCAATAGTGTCTTTTTTCATTAATATATCATTTCCTATTTGGTCTAAATTATTTAGAAAAATAAAAGAATTAGAAAAAGTAGATTGATATTTATAATGATATTTATCAAGAATAAATATTTCATTATGTTTAAATTTAGCTGAAAATGAATAATGATGTTTAAATAATAATTCATCAATTTTTTTTTCTTTATTTTTATTTTTTCCTAATTTTTCAACCATGATTAAATAAATAGGTATTGAAAAATCCCAAGATTCTAATACTTCAAGTTCATGTCCTTCAACATCTAATGATAAAAAATCAATAAAATGAATATTTATATTTTGAATAATATTTTTTAAAGAACATGTGTTTAATTTAATAGAAGATTGTTTATGATTATTTAAATTTTTATTATTAAAAAAATGATTAAAATGAAAATCTTCTAATGTATCTTTTATTCCAGAAACAGATGCATGTAAATCATCAAAATAAATATATTCTTTTAATTCTATTTTATTTGAGATTAATTCTTGAAAATTATAACATTTTGGTCTATTTTTATTTAATAATTTTGATTTAATTGGGTGAGGTTCAATAAGTATTCCATTCCAATTAAAATTATCTTCAAAAAATTTTGTATTTGATTTTTCAATTCCATCTAATGCTCCAAGTTCAATAAAAAAACCATTTTTATAATCTTTAAAATAATGTTCATACAAGAATATATCTTCATATTTTTGAGAAAAAGATTTCATAATATAATAATTTAAAATTATTTAATTATTTTAACTTAGAAATACTTAACCATAAATCCCCCATGATTTTTTTCTTCATAATGAATATCATAACCAAATTTACGGTAATAATTACGTGTTCCTACACCTGCGATTACCATGAGTCCATCACAATTAAAATGTTTGGCTAAAATTTCCGCTTCTTTTAAAAGTTGTTTTCCAAATCCCATGTGTTGAGACGATTTATGATTATCATTAGANTAAGTATCATTTACTTTACCATAAACATGAAGTTCTCTAATACGAGCTTTATTATCATATATTTTTGAAAAACAATTTTTATATTTTTGACTATTTATTCTTAATCGTAAAAAACTATAAATTTTATTTTCATTAGTACAACCTGAATAGGTTATTAACCATCCAAATAAAGCATAAATAAATGCCCAAATTTGAAAATAAAGATAAGACCAACATATTTTACAATTACATGATTTATGACTTAAAAATATATCTAATCCATCACTTCCAATATAAAATTCAGTCACTAGTCTTGCTTTATGTATTTGTGATGTATCATTTTTTACTTCATTCCATCGAATTTCATTTGAATTATAATTATTTTTTTTCATTTCATCATCAATCATTTGACGTAAATTGGTATATTTATTACCTCCTTCAATATAATTTCCTGGAAAATCACGTTGAATACGATTAATACGAATCCAAGGGGGTGTAAGTCGTAGTACCCAAATAATCATTTGAAAAAATCCATCAAAATCACTTTCAGCATAAGGTTTATATTCACCAGAATCATACCATTCTTTTATTTTAGTAAATTCCAAAACATTACATGGATAAATTTTCCATTGGTCAGCTTGATAATCAGAATCTGAAATTATAGTAGAAAACATTTGATAATCTTTTTCAAGAGATGACCCAGGTAAGTCAGGCATTAAATGAATATCTACTTTAAAACAATTATCTTTGAGTAATTTAATAGCTTTTTTAATTTGTACTTGATTACATTGTCGATTTAATTTGTCTAATAATAAGTCATCTGTATGTTGAACACCAATTTGAACGCGCGTTACACCATAATTTCTTAATCTTCTTAATTGATGTTTTGAAATTTTATCAGGTCGTGTTTCAATAGTAATACCAATAATATGACATAAAGCATTTTCATTTTTAAGAATTTCTTGTTCAAGACTTTCACATGAAGGTAAGTTCATTTGATCACTGAACACATTATTAGCAGCATAATAAAGTTGAGTCATAAAATGTTCACTTATTTCGGGTTTATAACAATCAAATGTTCCACCTAAAATAATACATTCTACTTTATCAATATTATGACCATTAATAAAATAAGATAATGCTCTATCATAAAATTGTTTATAACCATCAAAGTCATTTTGAGCACCACGCATTACAGTAGGTTCTCCATGATAATAACTACGACTATATCTTGGGTCATTTGGGCAATAATGGCAATCATATGCACATGAAAAATTATCAGGGGGCATAATAACTGAGATAACCAATACACCTGATTCAGAACGCATTGATTTAGAAATAAGTTGTTTTTCGAGTTCAATGTTTGGTTGTATTAATTTTTTATATTTATATAACCGATATAAATAATAAAGTTGAGATTTTTTTGGCACAATTCTATATTTTTTTTTAAGTTGGTTCATTTTTTCATTATAAATAGTTTTGTTTTTTTTAGTATCTTTTGTCAATTGAATATCTAATAAATCTTGAGTAAAGTTTTCTAATTTTTCTCTGTTTTCTTCAGGAATAAGGGTATTTTTTTTTATTTGTAAAGAATAGTCACTTACTATTTCTTCTAAATCAATTAATTCATTTTTATCTTGAATACATACTTTTGCTTTTTGAAACCCAATCATAATAAATTTACTTATGTAATGTTTTTTTAAAAATTGAATAAATCATTTTTTTTTAATGATTAACAATTTACATTTTAAATTTTTACTAAAATATAATGGGTTAAAAAGTTTTTTATACACACAATACATAACATAAAATCCAGATATATAATGATAAAATTGGTATATAAGATAGATTTGAATTATAATTATTATATTTTATTATGTGAGTATTTTTTTATGATTCATAATTTATTTTTTTTGAATATAAACAAGACTCATTGACATATTATCTCTTGATAAACCAAATTTTTTTAAACCAATTGTTTTTATTTGGCTAAGGAAACTTTCACATACTCTTTGTGAACCATTATTACTATCATTTCTTAATGCTTCAATACAATTATGAAAAAAAACAAATTTTGAACAATGGTTATGGGCTAAACAATCCCAAATACCATCAGAACCTAAAACAATACATAAAATATCATTGTCTTTTGTTGATGTTTTTTTATCAAAAAACTCTCCAATAGAATATGTTTTAATTTCAGGGTCACAAGATACACCATAGGTTTTAAATGGAAATCACCTAAAGAACGTGTCATTGCTAATTTGGTTCTTATATTAGGAATAGACACCATAGAAGCAAGTTCTTTTTTTACATTTTTGAAATAACTCAAATTTTGTTCAATAACAAGTTCTTTATTAGATGTTAATGTATCATTATCATTTAGTTCAAAAATATTTGTAGAAAATTGTATTCCTTTCAAGGATTCATATTGAAAATTTAAGAAAGGTAATTTTGAATTAGAAAGGTCAGATTTAACATCTCTAATACGTCTCCATTCATGTTCATTTTCTGCGCTATGATTTCCATTTAATACACATTCAAGAGTATCACTAATGTTTGTAGGTTCTTGAATACACATGAGTGCATCACTATCTCCCACATTTGCACAATATATAGTATCATTAACAATTAACACAATAGTTAATGTTGTTCCACCACATAATAATAGTTGTTTTTCAGAATCACCACATTTTGTAAGAAATTGTGTTTTAATTTCTTTTTGAATAGATTTAAATACATATTCTAATAATGTATGTGCCTTATTTAATATTTTATCAATATTTGAAATATTAATTGTTTTTTGAATTTCTTCAACACATATAGAAGATGCTAACTCACCATATTTACCATGACCATCAGCACTTACCATAATTACAATTGAATTATTTTCATGTTTAATTTCATAGATACAACCATTATCTTGTTGAATTCTTCCTCCACCAATATCATGGAGATATGAGGAACATGAAAATTCAAAAGATTGAGATTGTGTTTGTGTCAGAATAAATTCAGCCATTATTAAGAATATAATAAATTAATTATTAAGATTCGATTTTTTAGAATGAACTTGAAACTTAATTATTAAATAAAAATATGAAATATATATATATACATATATTATTTTTAATCCTTGGTTTTGGACAATTATACACATTTGAATATGATTTAGGTTATTATATGATTGAAAAAAATAGTTACTGTATATTAATTAATTTTTTAAATAAAATAATAAAATTGTATTATTTAATACAAATAGGTATTATTTTATATAATATGCACTTAGATGATACTATTATATTTAATATGAATCAATCTATCATAGAAAATAGATATGTCTTTTTTACTTCATATAAATTAGATAATAATTTTATATTATACTAATATAGATATGTTATTTAAAGTATTATTTATTGATCATTTTAAAAATCATAAATTAAATTTTATATTTTATATCATTTTATTATTAATTGTATATCCAATAGAATCTGTATTATTATCTAATTTATTTGGTAAGTTGTTTAATATAATTAATAAAAATAGAAAATTACCAAATTTTACTGATTTTTATAATAATTTAATAAAACAAAATGCTCCAGGACTTATATTTATTATAAGCGGAATATATGTTATTCTTTATTTCATTTATTTATTTAAAAATTATTTAGAAACAATTATTGTGCCAGATTATCAAATCTATTTGCGTACTTTAATGTTTAATAATGTATTAAAAAAATATTCAAATAATTATCAAGATATAAAAATAGGGGAAGTATTATCTAAAATAATTGAATTAAAATATTCAATTATTACATTATTTATAAATTGTTTTGATGAGTTTTTAAGTACTTTTTCAGGTTTAATTTTTATTACTATTTATTTTTTTGTAATGAATTGGAAGATTGGTTTCATTTATATGTTATCTATAATATTAATATTACTTATTTTATTTTTAAATTCACCTTCATTCATTAAAAATTCAATCAAAAAAATGAATATATTATATAATAATAATGAATTTATGAATGATAAATTTTCAAATTTAATGAATATATATTTAAATAATGAAGAAAAGAAAGAAAAACATAATTTTAATGAAATAGAAAAAAATTTAAAAAATAGATATCGAAAAAATATTTGGATAGAAAAACAATTATTTTCATTAACTGATATGATTATAATTCTTTCTACAATATTAATTATAGTTTATTCGTATTACTTATTAAAAAACAATGAAATTAGTAATGCATTATTTATATCAATATGTATTACTGTAAGTGCATCCATGGTATACATATATCGTCTTGGAAAACAAATTACGGATTCAGTATATTATATAGGTATTGTTTTATCAAATAAAGATTTTTTAAATGAAATATTGAATCATCCACAAAAGAATATAAAAAATGTAAATTTAACACAAGGTAAGATACAATTTAAAAATGTATCTTTTAAATATAATGCTAAATCAAAATATATATTAAAAAATTTTAATTATACAATAGAACCTCATACAAAAATAGCACTTATAGGTCAATCAGGATCAGGAAAATCTACAATAATGAAATTATTAATTGATTTACATCCTCTTTCAAAAGGAGATATATATATAGATAATGAAAATATAAAAAACATAAATACAGAATATTTACGAAATAAAATTATTTATGTAAATCAAAAAACACTTATGTTTAATAAAAGTGTTATAGATAATATTAGATATGGTACAACATATACAAACGAAGGAATTATCCAATTAATGGAAAAATATGATTTATTAACAGTATTTAAGAAATTACCATTTGGATTAAAATCTAATTGTGGTGTAAATGGCAATCATTTATCTTTAGGTATGCAGAAAGTTATTATTATATTACGAGGAATACTAAAACCTGGTATTGTATATATATTTGATGAACCACTTACTTCTTTAGATATAAAAACAAAGAAGAAAATCATTAAATTATTAATGAATGAATTAAAGAATAAAACAATAATTGTTATTACACATGATAAAGAAATTTTACCTTA
>JGI10211J34971_10000831_pt1 | contig 25791 bp, 29 predicted proteins | sample Etolagsediment_FD_34971 | JGI IMG/M metagenome (IMG submission 34971)
GATACCAAGAAATAAAATTATTGTAATCACGGGTCTTTCTGGTTCGGGGAAGTCTTCTTTGGCATTCGATACACTCTATGCTGAAGGTCAAAGAAGATATGTTGAGTCTCTTTCTGCTTATGCTAGACAGTTTTTATCCATGATGGAAAAGCCTGATGTAGATCAAATTGAAGGCCTCTCTCCTGCAATTTCAATTGAGCAGAAGGCAACTTCCCATAATCCTAGATCAACAGTGGGAACTGTTACTGAAATATATGATTATCTAAGATTACTCTATTCTAGGATTGGTACTCCCATATGCCCTGACCACAATGAAGAATTAAGGGCAAAGACTGTATCTGAAATATGTGATGAAATTACAAAACTGAAAGATAATTCAAAAATCATGATTTTAGCTCCAGTTGTTAGAGGTAAAAAAGGTGAACATTTAGCGATATATGAAGACTTAAGAAAAAGTGGTTATGTAAGGATAAAGGTTAATGGTGTCGTTTACCCCATCGAGGAATTTCCTGAATTAGATAAAAATAAAAAACATGACATTTCCGCTGTGGTTGATCGTTTGGTTATAAAAAATTCAGAAGACAATAGATCAAGACTTGCTGAATCTATTGAGACATCTCTAAATCTATCCAACGGATTGGTTGAGATTGAGGAAATGGATAAAAAACTTATTACTCTACATTCTTCTAATTTCTCCTGTTCACAATGTGGATATGCTGTTGCTGAGCTAGAGCCAAGAATGTTTTCTTTTAATAATCCTTATGGGGCGTGTTCAAGATGTGATGGCCTTGGTGTCATTCAATATTTTAACGAAAAAAGATTAATACTAGATGAGGATGTTTCAATATCAAATGGAGCCATTAAAGGATGGACTAGAAGAAATAGATTTTATTTTTATCAACTTAAATGTGTTGCTACACACTACGATTTTAGTCTTACAACCAAATGGAGAGATTATAGTCAGGAAATAAAAGATATTATTCTTTGGGGGTCGAAAGATAAGATTGATTTCTCGCATAGGTTTAGGAGTGGAAGCAGAATAGTAAGAAAACATAGGTTCGAAGGTGTCATTCCCAGCACAGAGAGACGATTTAAAGAAACAGATTCAGATTTTATAAGAGATGAGTTATCAAAGTTAATGTCTAAAAGCTCCTGCAATGAATGTAATGGTTCCAGGTTAAATACTCAATCAAGAAATGTTTTCATAAATAAAACACCAATTCACTCAATTACAGGTATGAGAATTAATGAGGCTCTAAGCTTTATTAAAGATATGAAATTAAATGGAGCAAAAGAAAAAATTGCTGAAAAGATTTTAAAAGAAATTAGAGAACGTTTAACTTTTTTAGAAGATGTTGGTTTGAGCTACTTAACTCTTGATAGAAGTGCTGAAACATTATCTGGAGGTGAGGCTCAAAGAATAAGACTAGCAAGTCAAATAGGCTCTGGTCTTGTTGGCGTTACATATGTATTGGATGAGCCATCAATTGGACTTCATCAAAGAGATAATGAAAAACTTATTAAAACTCTTAAAAATCTCAAAAAACTTGGTAACACGGTAATTGTAGTTGAACATGATGAGGAAGCTATTAGGTGTGCTGATTTTATAATTGACATTGGACCTGGTGCTGGTGTTCATGGAGGTGAAATTTGTGCAAAAGGTTCCCTAGATGAAATATTAAAAAATAAAAACTCTATTACAGCGAAATATTTATCTGGAAAAAGGGAAATTAAAATACCTAAAAAACGATTAAAGTCTGGTGCAAATAAAATTAAAATAATCAACGCATCTGAAAATAATTTAAAAAACATCACTGCTGAGATACCTGTCGGTTTGTTTACATGTGTTACTGGAGTATCTGGCTCAGGTAAATCATCGTTAATAAATCAAACACTTCTTCCGTTAAGTTCTTTTATGTTAAATAAATCTAAATTAACAAAAGAGATAAAATGCGAAAAAATTGAAGGGCTTGAAAGCCTTGATAAAGTTATTAGCATTGACCAATCTCCAATAGGCAGAACACCAAGATCTAATCCTGCTACTTATACTGGTTTATTTTCCTACATTAGAGATTTACTTTCAGGAACTGTAGAGGCTAAGTCACGAGGTTATAAACCTGGAAGATTTAGTTTTAATGTTAAAGGTGGAAGATGTGAAGCATGTCAGGGAGATGGAATGATAAAAGTAGAAATGCATTTCCTAGCTGATGTGTATGTTAAATGTGATGTTTGTGATGGTCATAGATACAACGAACAAACTTTAGAAGTTAAATATAAAGACAAAAATATTAGTGACATACTTAGTATGACAGTTGAGGAGGCTTTAATATTTTTTGATGCCATTCCTTCAATTAAAAAGAAATTAATAACATTAAACGATGTAGGTCTTGGATATATAACTCTTGGACAGTCAGCTACCACTCTATCAGGTGGAGAAGCTCAAAGAATTAAACTTGCTAAAGAGCTTTCAAAAAGAAGCACAGGCAAGACACTTTTCGTTCTTGATGAACCCACAACAGGGCTGCATTTTGCTGATATTGAATTGCTCCTCAATGTCTTAAACACATTGAAAGATCAAGGTAATACAATTTTAGTTATTGAGCATAATTTAGATGTTGTTAAGACTGCCGATTGGATTATAGATCTTGGGCCTGAGGGTGGAAATGAGGGTGGCAATATTGTGGCCTCTGGAACACCAGAAGATGTTGCAAAGATTAGTGAGTCCTTTACAGGACAGTTCCTAAGAAAAATGCTTTAACTAAGCAGCAGAATCTTCTTTTAATTCAGGAGCTTCAATTGCATCAGTAACTTCAAGATTTCTATCTACTAGCTCTATATATGCCATGTCAGCCTTATCNCCTGGACGAAAACCAGCTTTAATTATTCTAGTATAGCCGCCCTTNCTATCTTTAGAATTAACAGAAATCTCAGTAAATAATTTAGCTACAGCGGCATCAGANCTAAGCTTATTAAAAGCCAACCTTCTGTTAGCAACAGTATCTTTTTTTCCTAANGTAATTAATGGCTCGATTACCTTCCTTAACTCTTTTGCCTTAGGCAAAGTAGTTTTGATAATATCTTGCTCTATTAAAGCAATAGCTAAATTCTTTAGCAGAGCTTTTCTATGTGAAGAATTCCTGTTGAGTTTTCTTCCTGCTTTTCTATGTCTCATTTTTTATCCTACTGGTGGCCAGTTCTCTACATTCATCCCCAAAGAAAGATCTTTTGATGCCAAAACATCTTTAATCTCATTTAAAGATTTTTTTCCAAGGTTTGGAGTCTTTAATAAATCAAATTCAGATCTATGTATCAAGTCTCCAATTAAGAAAATGCTTTCTGCTTTGAGGCAATTGGTAGACCTTACAGTTAATTCGAGCTCTTCAATAGATCTTAATAATAGTGGATCGAAATCATTTTGATCTTTTTTAGCTTCTTGTTCTGCAATAGCATCAAGATTAACAAAAGCACTTAGCTGTTGTTGAAGTATTGTTGCAGAATGTTCTATAGCTAACTTAGGATCAAGTGTTCCATCTGTTTCTAATTCAATAACTAATTTATCTAGGTCGGTTCTTTTCTCAAACCTAGCACTATCAACGGTATATGAAACTCTTCTAACCGGGCTGTAAGATGCATCAACTTTTAAAGCTCCAACAACTCTATTTTCATCGTCTCGCAAATCAGCAGGTTCATAACCTCTTCCTGTTCTAACAGTTAGTGTCATCTTTAAGTTAACTTTGTCTACAATTGTAGCAATATGAAAATCTGGATTAACTAACTCAACAGTACCAGGTACCTCAAATGAGGATGCAAGCACGTCACAAGGCCCTGTAACATCAAGTGTTATCTCCGCATGATTTCCTTCAATAACATTAACAGGCATATCCTTGATGTTTAATAAAATGTCTATAACATCTTCTCTAACGCCTTCTATTGTACTGTATTCATGAGAAACTCCATCGATAGCAACGTCTGTAATTGCAGCGCCTGGCATTGATGATAATAGAATTCTTCTAAGAGCATTCCCTAAAGTGTGGCCAAAACCTCTTTCAAGCGGTTCTAAAGTAATCTTTGACAGATTTGGTGTTACGTCATCAACTTGAATTTCAGTTGGGACTAAAAGATCTATAACTGATATTTGCATAATTTTCTCCGTCTTTAATATTTTATTTTGAGTAAAGCTCAACAATAAGATTTTCGTTAATTTCTGTACTTAGTTCAGTTCTATCAGGAACTGACTTATATACACCTTTAAGGTTTGCTTCATCTACCTCAATCCAATCACAGTCTTCGCGCGTTGCAGCAATTTTTAATGCTGCAGCAATTCTTAAATGACCTTTTTTTCTATCTCTAACCTGAATCTCGTCACCAGGTTGTATTTGATAAGAGGGGATGTTTACTACAGTGCCATTTACTTTAAATGCTTTATGAGAAACCATTTGTCTTGCTTCAGCTCGTGTTGAGCCAAAACCCATCCTATAAACAACATTATCCATTCTAGATTCAAGTAAACTTAAGAGGTTTTCGCCAGTATTTCCTTTCAATGAAGCAGCTTTTTTATAATAATTTCTAAACTGCTTTTCTAAGACCCCATACATTCGTCTTACTTTTTGCTTCTCTCTTAGCTGCAAACCGTAATCTGAAAGCCTGCCTCTTCTTGCTCCTGCAGCAGCTCCTGGAGGTGAATCCATATTACATTTTGATTCAATGGCTCTAATGCCACTTTTTAAATATAAGTCTGTGCCCTCTCTTCTAGAAAGTCTTAGTCTTGGTCCTGTATATCTAGCCATTTACTACTCCGTTAAACTCTTCTTTTCTTAGATGGACGACATCCATTATGAGGAAGCGGTGTCACATCGGTGATACTCTTAATTTTTAACCCGCATGCATTAAGCGCTCTTATAGCAGATTCTCTTCCACCACCTGGACCTTTTACTTTTACATCTAAATTGATCATTCCAAACTCTTTTGCAGCATTTCCTGCTTTGTCAGCAGCGATTTGAGCTGCAAATGGAGTGCTTTTTCTTGATCCTTTAAAACCAGATCCGCCTGAGGTAGCCCAACATACAGTATTACCCTGTTTATCAGTAATTGTAATAATTGTATTATTAAATGAAGAGTGAACGTGAGCTACTCCATCTGTAACAATTTTTTTACCTTTCTTTCCTTTTACTGCCATATATCTAACCTCTCATTGGCTTTTTAGGGCCTTTTCTTGTTCTTGCATTATTTTTTGTATTTTGACCTCTTGTAGGCAGCTTCCTTCTGTGTCGTATCCCTCTATAACTTCCTAAGTCCATCAATCTTTTTATATTTGTGCTTATATTTCTTCTTAAATCACCTTCAACAACAATATTGCCAATGGCAGATCTTAGACTTTCTATTTCTTCTTCTGATAAATCAGAAATTTTCCTCGTGTAGTCAATTTTTAGCTCAGTACAAATATTTTGTGCCGTCTTCCTTCCAATTCCAAATATATGTGTGAGTGATATCTCAACATGCTTATTTTCTGGGACATTTACTCCTGCGATTCTAGCCATAAATTAACCTTGCCTCTGCTTGTGTTTTTGGTCTGTTTTACAGATTACAAATAAGACACCATTTCGTCTTACAATTTTGCAATTTCTGCATATTTTTTTTACTGATGCTTTAACTTTCATATTACCTTTTATAATTTTTTAAATTTGCTTTTTTCATTAGCGATGCATATTGTGATGACATCATATGTGACTGCACTTGAGCCATAAAATCCATTAAGACAACTACTATAATTAAAACGGATGTTCCTCCAACAGAAATAGTTGGTGAAATTCCTGCAAAATTAATTAATGCCAAGGGTAGTAAGCATATTAATGTTAAATAGATTGCTCCAAAAACTGTTAATCTTGAAAGGACTGAGTCTATATAATTTGCAGTTTGCTCACCTGGTCTAATGCCAGCTATATATGCGCCAGAACGTTTTAGATTATCGGACACTTCTCTTGTATTGAAGGTTAAAGCAAGCCATATAAAACAGAAACTTATAATTAACCCCGCAAAAACGAGAATGTATAGAGGCTGTCCTGGATTTAATGCCAATGAAAAGCTTTGAAGAAAACTAAATGATTCGCTTTGTCCAAACCATGTAGATAAAGAGGCAGGAAACAGCAAAAAAGTGCTAGCAAAAATTGCAGGAATAACCCCAGCCATATTTACCTTAAAAGGAAGATGGCTTGTCTGGGCCTGCATAAGCTTTCTTCCTTGTTGTCTTTGAGCATAATTCACAGTTATCCTTCTTTGCCCTCTTTCAATAAATATAACTACAGCAATAACAGCCATTGATAAGAGACCTATTGCTATCAATAGCAATACACTAATGTCACCCTGCCTTGATTGCTCAAGTGCTTGTCCTATAGCACCAGGGATACCAGTTAAAATACTTGTAGCAATAATAATTGAGATACCGTTACCGATTCCTCTCTCTGATACCTGTTCACCAAGCCACATTAAGAACATAGTTCCTGCTACAACAGAAAATACTGCTGATACAAAAAATGATGGACCTGGTGTATATGCTAAACCACTAGCGGAAAGAGTAACTGCTAATGCTGATGCCTGAATAAATGCAAGAACTGCAGTTCCATATCTTGTGTACTGAGTTATTGTATTTCTTCCAGCTTGTCCATCTTTTTTTAACTCTTGTAGGTAAGGAATTGAGTTAGAAAACAACTGCATAATAATGGCAGACGAAATATAAGGAACAACATTAAGTGCAAAAATACTCATTCTTTCAAGCGCACCACCGGAGAACAAGTTGAACATTTCAATTATCGTTCCTTGATTTTGATCAAACAAAGCTGCAAGTCTATCAGGATCTATTCCAGGAATAGGTATATGAGTTCCAATTCTATAAACAAGAATTGCAACGAATACAAAGCGAAGCCTTTTCCAAAGATCGCTCATTCCTTTAGCCTGATCATTCATTTACTTTTCAGAATCCTTTTTAGAATCTTGTGTTTTAACATTTTGCTCTACTTCAGAGACAGTACCGCCTGCCTTTTCAATAGATGCTCTAGCACCTTTGGTAACCTTGATTCCCTCAACATTTAATTTTGAATCAAGATCAAAAGTGCCAAATATTTTCACTTTCTTTACAGAGTTAGGGATTATTTTGCTTTCTTTGAGTGTTGCTAAACTAACAACATCCATTCCATTTAAATTTTTAATATTAACTTCTTTCAAATAGTTATTTTTTCTTGATGAAAAACCAAATTTTGGTAATCTCATTTGTAAAGGCATTTGCCCACCTTCAAAACCAAGTCTTACACCCCCACCGGATCTAGATTTCTGCCCTTTATGACCTCTACCAGCTGTCTTACCTGTTCCAGAACCCATGCCTCGTCCTACTCTTTTTCTCTTCTGAGCAGTACCTTTGTTAGATAAAGTATTTAAAGACATTGTATTTGATTCACTATCACTCATTTTTTAACTTTCCTGAATTTCAACCATGTCAGCGATTTTATTAACTAAACCACGATTACTTGGAGTATCTAAAACTGTAACAGTTTGATTTAGTTTTTTAAAACCTAGACCTTTGATACATAATTTATGTTTTTTCATTCTACCTATACCACTTTTAACAAGCTTAATAGTCATTGTTTTTTCTTTGCTCATGATGCTTGCTCTACTTTTTTGCCTCTTCTTGCAGAAACTGTTTCAGGAGATTCCATTGAACTTAATGCATTTATAGTTGCTCTAACAACATTAACTGGATTAGTTGATCCATAACATTTAGCTAGTACGTTTTGAACCCCGGCTAACTCTAAAACTGCTCTCATAGCTCCACCAGCGATAATTCCAGTACCCTCAGAGGCTGGTTGCATGTATACATTTGCAGAACCATGTTTGGCTTTAACTGGATACCACAAAGTTGTATTGTTTAAATCAACTTCTACCATGCTCCTTCTAGCATTTTCCATAGCTTTTTGAATTGCAATTGGCACTTCTTTAGCCTTACCTCTTCCAAAACCAACTCTTCCGTTTCCATCGCCAACAACTGTAAGAGCTGTAAATCCAAAAATTCTTCCACCTTTTACAACCTTAGCTACTCTATTAACTTCTACTAACTTTTCTTCAAGAGCATCAACTTGTTGATTGTTTGCTACATTGTTATCTTTCATAATTTAATTAAAACTCCAGTCCAGCTTGTCTAGCAGAATCAGCTAAAGCTTTTATTCGGCCATGATATTTATACCCAGATCTATCAAAAACAACTTTTTTCACTCCATTTTCAATTGCTCTTTCAGCAACCTTCTTACCAACAGCTTCAGCACCAGCAACGTTATTTGTTTCTTTTTCCATGTCTTTTTCAACTGTTGATGCAGATGCAATAACAGTTGTACCTAAGCTATCAAAGACCTGTGCATAGAAATGCTTAGATGATCTATAAACACTTAATCTTGGAGTCTCTTGACTCTTTATGTTCATTCGAGTTTTTTTAGCTCTTCTTAATCTAGATGTATTTTTAATACTCATTTTACGCTCCAGCAGCTTTTTTAGCTTCTTTTCTTCTTACATTTTCATCAGAGTACCTTACACCCTTACCTTTATATGGCTCAGGTGGTCTAAAGGCTCTAATCTCAGCAGCAGCTTGACCTAATATTTGCTTATTGTGGCTCTTTAAAACAACTTCTGTTTGAGATGGAGTTTCAACTTGAACCTCATCAGGAAGTTGATATTTAACAGGGTGAGAAAAACCAAGCGTTAGTTCAAGAAGTTTTCCAGATGCCTTTGCTCTATATCCAACACCTTTTAATTCAAGTTTTTTTTCAAAACCTTGAGATACACCAATAATCATATTATTTACAAGTGCTCTTGTTGTACCTGCTAAGGCAACTGATTGTTGATTATTCTCATCGTATTTGACAGTTATTACATTATCAGCGATCTCTAGTGACACGGTCTCAGGAAGATCAAATTGTAATTCACCAACCTTACCTTTTACATCTATTGACCCATCATTAACATTTACAGTAACGCCATCAATTATTTCGATTGGATTTTTTGCTACTCTAGACATTATTAAAATACCTCACAAAGGATTTCACCACCAACATTCTTGGACTTGGCTTCTGCGTCAGTCATAAGACCTTGGTTAGTTGAAACAATATATGAACCTAAACCATTTTTTACTGACTTAAGCTCACTAGAAGCAGAATACTTACGAAGACTTGGTTTGCTTATTCTTTTAAGAGTTTTAATAACCGGAGAAGAGTTATGGTATTTGAGAACTACTTTTAAAGATGGTTTCCCATCAATTTCATCTTTACTACAGCTTTTAATATAACCTTCTGTTACCAATACATTAACTAGCTCATGCTTTAGTTTTGAATATGGAACGTCCACATCTACTTTTCCTCGCATTAAGCCATTACGAATTCTTGTTAAACAATCTGCTATAGGATCTTGAAAACTCATATTATTACCAACTTGATTTAACTAAACCTGGAATATCTCCCCTCATAGCAGCCTCTCTTAATTTGATTCTACTTAAACCAAATTTTCTATAGACAGCATGGGGTCTACCAGTAACCTGACATCTTCTAACAACTCTTGATGGACTAGAATTTCTAGGAAGTTTTTGAAACTTTATAGAAGCCTCATATCTTTCTTCGCTACTAGCATTTTGATCATTCATAATTGCTTTTAAAGCAGCTCTTTTTTCAGCATACTTTGCAACCATTTTTATTCTTTTATGCTCTCTAGCTATCATTGATTTCTTTGCCATACTTTTTTTTACCTATTTTTTAAATGGAAACTCTAAAACTTCTAATAAAGCTTTAGCGCCTTCTTTATCTGATGCAGAGGTATTAATACAAACGTCCATACCTCTGATAGTATCTACATTATCAAACTTAATTTCTGGAAAAATTATTTGTTCTTTAATTCCAAAATTATAGTTTCCCTGTCCATCAAAAGATTTAGGATTCATACCTCTAAAATCTCTTTCTCTAGGAATTGCAATATTTATTAACCTTTCCATAAATTCATACATTTTTTCGCCACGTAGCGTGACTTTGCATCCAAGAGGCCAACCTTCTCTGATCTTAAAGCTAGCAACTGATTTTCTGGCTTTGGTGATGACTGGTTTTTGACCAGCTATAGCTGTTAGGTTCTGAACAGCTGACTCTAAATGCTTCTTATCATTAGCAGCCTCGCCAACGCCCATATTAATAACAACTTTTGTAAGCTTTGGAACAGCCATAACATTCTTAATGCCTAATTTCTCTTGAAGAACAGATTTAAGCTCGGTGTTGTATTTTTCTCTTAAATTTGACATTTACTTTATCTCTTTACTATCAGACTTAAATAATCTTATTTTTTTACCATCTTTGTTGGTTGAATAAGAAATCTTATCTTTTGATTTTTTGCTTGGATTCCATATTGCTAAATTAGAAAGCGCTATAGCAGCCTCTTGTTCAACCACACCACCTGTAACGCCCATCTCAGGATTAGGTTTTGTGTGTTTTTTGACCATATTAATTCCAGTTACAATCCCCTTATTTTTGGACTTTAAAATTTTCCTTAAGGTTCCCTTTTTTCCTAGGTCTTTTCCTGCAACAACAATAACCTCATCACCAGTTCTCAATTTAGTTGGAGTAATCATTTTTAGANAACCTCCGGTGCTAACGATAATATTTTCATGTGTTGGCCATCTCTAAGCTCTCTTGTTACTGGTCCAAATACACGAGTTCCTATAGGAGCTTTTTGATTATTGATTAGTACAGCTGCATTTTCATCAAATTTAATCAGAGATCCATCTCTTCGTCTTACACCTTTTTTTGTTCTTACTATTAATGCATCTACTACTTGACCTTTTTTAACTTTTCCAGTTGGTATAGCCTCTCTAACAGCAACTTTAATAATATCGCCGATATTTGCATATCTTCTCTTAGACCCACCTAAGACCTTTATACACATAACACTTCTTGCTCCGCTGTTATCAGCAATTTTTAAAAGCGATTGCATCTGAATCATTACTCAATCTCCTCAGATTTTTTTTCTTTAGTTGGCTTATTGTTTTCTACAAGCACCCAAGTCTTGTTTTTTGAAATTGGTCTACACTCTTTTACAGATACAACATCACCTATTGATGCAGAATTATTTTCATCATGTGCATGGACTTTTGTAGCTCTTTTCATAACTTTTCCATAAAGAGGATGCTTAACTTTTCTTTCAATTTTTACAGTAATTGTTTTATTAGCTTTATCACTTGTAACAACACCTGATAGAACTCTTGGATTAGTTGTACTCATTATTTACTATCCTCTGTTTTTAACTCATTCATTAAGGTTTTAATCCTAGCAATTTTTTTTCTTGAAACATTTAGCTGATTGGTTTCGTTTAGCTGGCCTGTTTTATGCTTTATTCTTAAATTAAACTGCTCTTGTCTTGTAGCAATAAGTTCAGAATTAAGCTGCTCTAAATTTTTCTTTCTAAGTTCTAACAATTCTTTATTCATCTAGACATCCTTGCTTATAAAATGTGTTTTTATCGGCAATTTTGCAGATGCAAGTTTAAATGCCTCTCTGGCTAATTCTTCTTCAACTCCAGCCATTTCAAACATAACCTTTCCAGGCTGCACAAGTGCAACCCAGTACTCAACGTTACCCTTGCCTTTACCCATACGAACCTCTAAAGGCTTCTTTGTTATTGGCTTGTCTGGGAATATTCTTATCCAAATATTTCCGCCCCTTTTAATATGTCTTGTCATGGCTCTTCTTGCAGCTTCAATCTGACGAGCTGTTATTCTTCCTCTATCAGATGCAACAAGACCAAACCTTCCAAATGCAACAGAATTGCCGTTTTGAGCAAGGCCTCTGTTACGACCTTTATGCATCTTTCTAAATTTTGTTTGCTTTGGTTGTAACATGTTTAATTAACTCCAACTTCAGTTTTAAATGGGTCTTCAGTAATTTCACCTTTAAATACCCAAACTTTCACACCAATAATTCCGTATGTGGTCAATGCTTCAGCTGTTGCATAGTCAATGTCAGCTCTTAAGGTATGTAAAGGGACCCTGCCTTCTCTATACCATTCTGTTCTAGCAATCTCAGCACCATTTAATCTGCCAGAAACTTCAACTCTTACACCCTTAGCACTTTGCCTAAGCGCACTTTGGACTGTTCTTTTCATAGCTCTTCTAAACATAACTCTTTTTTCAAGCTGCTGAGCAACACCCTCGGCTAAAATTTGAGCGTCTAAATCTGGTTTTTTTACTTCCTTGATATTAATTTGTGCTGGCCTGTGAACTATTTTTTCAACTACTTTCTTTAGGTTGTCTATTTCTTCACCTCGTTTACCAATGATAATTCCAGGTCTTGAGGTATAAATAGATACAACAAAATTTTCAGCAGATCTTTCAAGTTCAATTCTGCTTATTGATGAGTTTTTAAGCTTTTTCTTAAAATACTCTCTAACCTTTAAATCTTGTATTAGGTTGGTAGAAAAATCTTTACCTTTAGCATACCAATTAGCATTTTGTTTTTTAGATGTTCCTAATCTAAAACCATTTGGATGTACTTTTTGTCCCATTACTTATTTCCCTCAGCTAATATAATTTCAATATGGCAAGTAGGTTTGATAATTCTATCTGCTCTACCTCTAGCTCTTGGTTTCATTCTTTTTAGTCTCATTCCTTGATTAACAATTATTGATTTAACTGATAATAAATCTACGTCTGCCTTGTTATTATGTTCTGCATTAGCAATTGCAGATTCCAATAATTTTTTAATAACTGCTGATCCTTTTTGTTTATTAAAATTTAAAAAGTCCATAGCATCTTGAACAGATTTTCCTCTTATCGCATTTGCAACTAGACCAGCTTTTTGTGGTGATAATCTAGTACCTTTTAAATAAGCTCTTGTTTCCATTATTTAGCCTTCCTATCACCAGAGTGCATTTTAAATGTTCTTGTTATTGCAAATTCACCAAGTTTATGGCCAACCATATCTTCATTGATATAAACAGGTACATGTTGTCTACCGTTGTGAACCGCAATAGTTAAACCGACCATAGACGGATTAATCATTGATCTTCTAGACCATGTTTTAATAGGTCTTTTATCATTAGATGCCAAAGCAGCCTCTACTTTTTTTTCAAGAGATAAGTCTATGAATGGTCCTTTTTTTAATGATCTTGGCATATTATTTACTTCCTGCTTCCTCGTCTTCTAATGATTAGGTCATCGGTTCTTTGATTTTTTCTAGTCTTGTAACCTTTAGTTGGAACACCCCATGGAGTAGATGGATGTCTTCCTCCTGATGTTCTTCCTTCACCACCACCGTGCGGATGGTCAACTGGGTTCATAGCAACACCTCTTACAGTAGGTCTAACACCTCTCCATCTTTTTGCACCGGCTTTACCCAGTGACTTAAGATTATTTTCTTGATTTGATACAGTTCCTAAGGTTGCTCTGCACTCCCATAAAACTTTTCTAGTTTCGCCAGACTGAAGTCTTAATGTTGCATATATACCCTCTTTAGCCACCAATCTTGCAGAAGTTCCAGCACTTCTTGCAAGTTGTGCACCTTTTAATGGTTTTAGCTCAACACAATGAACATTCGTACCTAATGGTATATCTTTTAGTTTCATTGAATTGCCAACTTTAATTTCACAATTGTCAGCAGATATAACCTCATCACCAACTTTCAATTTGGAAGGAGCGATGATATATCTTCTTTCTCCATCTTTATATAGAAGAAGTGCTATATGAGCAGATCTATTTGGGTCATACTCTATTCTTTCAACAACTGCAGGAATATCAAACTTATTACGTTTAAAATCTATAACTCTATAATGCTGTTTGTGACCACCGCCTTGATGTCTAACAGTTATTCTTCCATTGTTATTTCTTCCACCGTTCTTAGATTTCACACGAGTGAGTGACTTTAGAGGCTTACCTTTGTATAGGTCAGCCTTTACCGCTATTACACCCCTTCTTCCAGGACTTGTAGGTTTTGCTTTTATGACAGCCATGATTAATTAATTCCCTCAAACTGTATTTCAGAATCTTTGCTGATTGAAACAAATGCTTTTTTATAGTCCGATCTTTTATACATACCAAATCTATTACGCTTTCTTTTTCCTTTAACAATAGAGGTAGTAACTTTTAGAACTTCAACTTTGAATAGCTCTTCAACTGCCTTTTTTATCTCTCTTTTGTTAGAATCAAGGTCGACCTTGAAAACTATTTGCTTTAAAGACTCACCAACTCTTGCTGATTTTTCAGTAACAATAGGAGACTTAATTAGTGTGTATAGTTTTTCGTTATGCATCTATCCACTCCTCAATTTTCTTAAAAGCATCCGCAGTAACAGCAACCTTTTGGGCCTTTAAAAGATTTACAGGATTGATTTCTCTTACTGTGATAATGTCAACATTTGGTATATTTCTTGCTGATAGATATAAATTAACGTCTAACTCGTCTGTAATAATTAAGACCTTGCTAAGAGAGAACTCTTTTAAGAAATTAGCAATCTCTTTTGTTTTTGGTTTTTCTAAAACAGGTTTCTCAATTGCAACTAATCTTCCCTGCCTGAGAAGTTCAGAAAATATAGATCTTATTGCGGCTCTATACATCTTTTTGTTGATTTTCTTACTGTAATCTCTTGGAGTAGCTGCAAATGCTATACCACCACCTCTCCATAAAGGGCTTCTAATGGTACCTGCACGTGCTCTACCTGTGCCTTTTTGTCTGTAAGGTTTTTTGCCTCCACCGCGAACTTCAGATCTTGTCTTTTGTTTAGAAGTTCCTTGTCTAGATCCTGCAAGAAAACTAACAACAGCTTGATGAACTAGTGCTTCATTAAAATCTTTGCTAAAAGCATTTTCAGATATGTTTATATCTTGATTTTTTGTTGATGAGAGTAATTCTATTTTCATGATTTTTTAAGCGCTGGTTTTATTTTTAAATCAGATCCATTAAAACCTGGAACTGCACCTTTGATATAAATGACATTGTTTTCTACATCTAAATCAACTATTTTTAAACTTTGAACTGTCTTCTGCACATTACCCATGTGACCAGACATTTTTTTTCCTTTCCAAACTCTTCCTGGAGTTTGGCATTGACCAATTGAACCATGTGCTCTGTGTGATAATGAATTACCGTGAGTTGCATCTTGCATTCGGAAATTATGTCGTTTTATTACGCCAGCATAACCCTTACCTTTAGATGTTCCAGTAATATCGACATACTGACCTACTTCAAAAATATCAGCTGTTAAATGTTTACCAACTTCATATTCTTCTGATATTTTTTCAGATGATCTAAACTCAGCTAAAATACCTGGCTCTAAGTTAATTTTTTTATAAAACTCACTTTTAGCTTTATTAATATTGTTAGATTTAGTGGTTTTTGAAACAACAAATGCATTATAACCATCTCTTTCAGAAGTCTTTATATCGGCTATGAAGTTACCACAAACAGAAACGGCAGTAACTGGTACAGATTCACCGTCTTCAAGAAAAAGACGAGACATTCCAGATTTTTTTCCTATTAAGCCTATGCTCAATTTATTCTCCTTTTACGGGGCTAATCACCCTCTATGGCCGCTATTGCGTTAAAATTTGGATTAGCCTAAGCTTATTTGAACATCTACCCCTGAGGATAGATCTAATTTCATTAAAGCATCAACCGTTTTATCAGTTGGCTTGACTATATCCATTAGTCTTTTATAAGTAACAATCTCATACTGGTCTCTTGCATCTTTATCCTTATGCGGAGATTTCAATATAGTTGTTCTCTCTTTTTTAACAGGTAAAGGAATAGGTCCATTAATTACAGCACCTGTCTTTTTAACAGTCTCTACAATTAATTTAGCCGAAGCATCTATCAGTCTATAATCAAAAGCTTTAAGCCTAATTCTGATTGATTGATTCTCCATTTTTCCTTAACTTATCCTATTATTTCTTTTTAAAATTTATTTCGCTATTCACAAAATGTGGCGTATTCTAAGCCCCTTATAGCTGTGATGTCAACAATATTAAGAAGTTTCTTAGCCCTTTATTTATGAGGTTTTTAAACCCTCAGCAATGTTGCTTGGAACTTCACCATACTTAGTAAATTCCATAGTGAATGTAGCCCTACCCTGGGTTGCAGATCTAAGGTCAGTAGCGTATCCAAACATTTCAGCTAATGGCACTTCTGATGAAACTTCTTTTCCTGAAGTAATATCTTCCATTCCTAAAATAATTCCTCTTCTTCTGTTTAAATCACCAACAACATCTCCCATATGCTCTTCCGGAGTTACTACAACAACCTTCATAATAGGCTCTAATATTGCAGGTTTCGCTTTATTTGCACCTTCTTTGAGTGCCATTGAGCCAGCAATTTTGAATGCCATTTCATTTGAATCAACATCATGAAATGACCCATCATACAGGGTCGCCCTTAAAGCTAGTAGAGGATAGCCAGCAATCACACCATTTTGCATTTGCTCTTGAATTCCTTTATTAACTGCAGGTATATACTCTTTAGGTATTACACCGCCAACAATTTTATCTACAAACTCGTATTCATCATCAAGACCCAAAGGTTCCAGCTTAAGCCATACGTGCCCATACTGACCCTTACCACCAGACTGTCTTACAAACTTTCCTTCAACCTCGACTGTTTCTTTAATTGTTTCTCTGTATGCTACTTGAGGTTTACCAATATTAGCTTCAACTGAAAACTCTCTTTTCATTCGATCAACAAGAACATCTAAATGTAGTTCGCCCATACCAGATATAATTGTTTGACCTGACTCTTCATCACTAGCAACTCTGAAGGATGGATCTTCTTGAGCAAGCTTACCTAATGCTAAAGACATTTTTTCTTGGTCTGGTTTTGATTTAGGCTCAACTGCTACAGAGATTACTGGCTCAGGGAAGTCCATTCTTTCTAAAACAATTGGCTTATCAGGGTCTGATAAGGTATCACCAGTTGTAATATCTTTTAAACCAATACAAGCTGCAATATCACCAGCTCTAACTTCTTTGATTTCTTCTCTATTGTTTGAGTGCATCTGCACCATTCTTCCAACTCTTTCTTTTTTTGATTTTGTTGAATTTATAACAGCATCGCCAACAGATAACACTCCGGAATACACTCTTATAAAAGTTAAAGTTCCTACGAATGGGTCTGTAGCAATTTTGAATGCAAGCGCTGAAAAAGGTTCTTCGTCAGAAGATTTTCTAAAATCCTCAACTTCGTCTTCTTGAGTGTTATTGGGAATTACTCCTGTTATAGCTTTAACTTCATCTGGCGCTGGCAAGAAATCAATTACAGCATCAAGCATCGCCTGAACTCCTTTATTCTTAAATGCTGAACCACATAACCCAACAATCAACTCATTAGCCAATGATCTTATTCTTAAGCCTTCTTTTATTTGCTCTACTGAAAGCTCACCAGATTCTAGATAAGCATCCATTAGCTCTTCATTTGCCTCTGCTGCAGCCTCAACCATTTCTTCTCTTAATTGAGCACATTTATCAATTAGCTCAGCAGGAATTTCCTTTGAGTCAAAAGTAAGGCCTTGATCATCTTCATTCCAATAAATTGCTCTATTGTTAATTAAATCAACAACGCCCTTAAAACCCTCTTCTGCTCCAATGTTATATTGAATTGGAACAATATTAGCCTGGAGTCTTGTTTTAATTTGATCTACTACCCTCTCAAAGTTTGCTCCAGCTCTATCCATTTTATTAACAAATACAANTCTTGGAACTTCATATCTATTTGCCTGTCTCCAGACTGTTTCAGATTGAGGTTCAACACCAGATGTACCACAAAATACCACCACAGCTCCGTCAAGAACTCTCAGCGACCTTTCAACCTCAATTGTAAAATCAACGTGACCTGGTGTATCGATGATGTTGATTCTATGTTGAGGGAACTGTTGTTCCATTCCACTCCAAAAACATGTAGTTGCGGCAGAGGTGATTGTTATGCCTCTTTCTTGTTCTTGCTCCATCCAGTCCATAGTTGCAGCACCATCATGAACTTCTCCAATTTTGTGAGAAAGTCCAGTATAAAAAAGAACTCTTTCGGTTGTAGTTGTTTTACCAGCATCAACGTGTGCACATATACCAACATTACGATATCTATTTAAAACGGTTTGTCTTGCCATAATTTGTTTTCTTAATTAATTATTAAAATCTGAAATGTGAGAAAGCTTTGTTTGCTTCAGCCATCTTGTGAACATCTTCTCTTTTTCTGACAGCAGAACCTTTTTTTTGAGAGGCATCAAGAAGTTCTCCAGCAAGTCTTAAATTCATTGATTTTTCACTTCTTTTTCTTGCTGCATCTACAATCCACCTCATGGCTAAGGCTTGTCTTCGAGCTGGTCGAATTTCAATCGGAACTTGATAGTTTGCACCACCAACTCTTCTTGATTTAACTTCAACAAATGGACTAACTTCTTCAAGAGCCTTCATAAAAACATCTAACGGTTCTTCTTTGGAAGTTTTAGTAATCTGATCAAATGCTCCATATACGATTTTTTCTGCAACAGACTTCTTACCATCTTTCATCAGATTGTTCATAAATTTTGCAAGAATTACATCATTATACTTAGGATCTGGTAAAACTTTTCTTTTTTCGGGACTTCTTCTTCTAGGCATAATTATTTACTTTTCTTTGCTCCGTATTTAGATCTTCTTTGCTTTCTATTGGCAACTCCAGATGTGTCAAGTGTACCTCTAACTGTGTGATATCTCACACCTGGTAAATCTTTAACTCTACCACCTCTTATAAGAACTAAAGAATGTTCTTGGAGGTTGTGACCTTCACCGCCAATATATGAAGTTACCTCATATCCACTAGTCAATCTAACTCTGCAAACTTTTCTTAAAGCAGAATTAGGCTTTTTGGGTGTTGTTGTATAAACACGAGTACAAACTCCTCTTCTTTGAGGGCATGCATTCAATGCAGGTACATCAGTCTTTCTAATTTTTGGTTTTCTAGACTTTTTTAATAATTGATTTACTGTTGCCATAATAATTTATTTTAGTTAGGCCGCGATTTTATAGAGCAGATAAGCCGCGGTCAACATTATTCCTCATTTTCTTGAAGTTCTTGTCTTAGCGCTGCCTCAATATCGTCAGCGGAAAGTGTTTGTTCTTCAAGGTCAAATTGTTTTTTATTTTTCAGCCTGTCATGGAATTCCATGCCTGTACCAGCAGGTATTAATCTTCCAACAACAACATTCTCTTTGAGACCTCTCAAGTGATCTTTTTTACCAGTAACTGCAGCTTCTGTTAAAACTCTTGTTGTTTCTTGGAATGATGCAGCAGATATAAATGAGTCAGTTGCAAGTGATGCTTTTGTTATTCCTAGCAACACTCTTTCAAATTCTGCCGGGGTTTTTCCAGCAGCTTCAACTTTTTCATTTTCTTCTATTAATTCAGCATAACTAACTTGATCGCCCTGAATAAACTTAGTATCACCGCCATCAACAATTAAAGCTTTTCTTAACATCTGCCTTAATATAGTCTCAATATGCTTATCATTAATCGACACGCCCTGCAGTCTATAAACATCTTGGATTTCATTAACAATAAAGTTTGTTAATTCAGGAATACCTTTTAATCTAAGGATGTCATGTGGGCTGTAAGGTCCGTCTGAAATAATATCGCCTTTAGAGATTCTCTCACCTTCAAATACAGATAGTGTTCTGTGTTTAGGTATTAACATTTCTGTATTTTGTGACTTTTTTGTTGCCCCTTCAGGTGTTATTACTAGCCTTACTTTACCTTTTGTTTCTTTACCAAAAGAAATAATGCCTGTCTCTTCAGATAATACTGCAGCATCTTTAGGAGTTCTCGCTTCAAATAAGTCGGCAACTCTTGGAAGACCACCAGTAATATCCTTAGTTTTAGATGCAACTAAAGGCATTCTTGCTATGACTTCACCAGCGGTTATTTTTTGACCGTTGGCAATGTTCACAAGACCACCCGCAGGTAAAGGATATTCAGCAGGAGCATTAAACTCACCCATTAATAAAGTTTTACCTTTAGAGTCTTGAATTAAAACTTTTGGTGACATTTCTCTTCCAGTAGTTGGCCTATCTGAAACCTCAATAATTTCAATACTCGAAAGACCAGTAAGATCATCCATTTGCTCTCTTACCGTAACTCCATCTTCAATGTCTTCAAATTTAACTTTACCTGAAACCTCAGCAATAATTGGTCTTGTATAAGGATCCCATGATGCAATTTTTACACCTGCCTCAAGTTCAGATTTATCTTTAACTTCAAGAGTAGCTCCATATGGAACTTTATATTGCTCGATAATTTTTCCACTTGCTTCGGTAATTGTTGCCATTGCGTTTCTTGAAACTACAACTTCAAGCTTATCTTTATTTGTTACAGTTTTAATGTCATCGCTAAACGAAACAACTCCATCATTTTTATTAAATATTGCGTTATCCTCGGATGCGCTTGATGCTGCGCCTCCAATGTGGAAAGTACGCATAGTAAGCTGAGTTCCTGGCTCACCTATAGATTGAGCTGCAACCACTCCAACCGCTTCACCTCTATGAACAAGATGACCTCTTGCTAAATCTCTTCCATAACATTTAGAACAAACACCATTTGATGCCTCACAAGTCATTGGGGATCTAACCTCAAGAGAGCCTAGGTTCAAAGATTCAATTCTATCAACAGCATCTTCATCGAGCATTGTATTTTTTGCATACAGCTCATTACCGTCACTATCAAGTATTGGTTCAGCAATAACTCTACCTAAGATTCTATCTGTCAATGGTTGAATTATTTCACCGCCATCAATAATAGATGTAACAGTAATTGAATTTTGAGTTCCGCAATCTTCAATATTAATGACTGAATCCATTGACACATCACATAACCTTCTAGTTAAGTAACCTGAGTTAGCTGTCTTCAAAGCTGTATCAGCAAGACCTTTTCTGGCTCCGTGAGTTGAAATAAAATATTGAAGAACAGACAGGCCTTCACGAAAGTTAGCTGTAATTGGTGTCTCAATAATTGATCCATCCGGCTTTGACATTAATCCTCTCATACCAGACAGCTGTCTAATCTGAGCAGGAGAACCTCTTGCTCCAGAATCTGCATATATGTATACAGAATTGAATGATGATTGCTCAACACTTTTTCCATCAGGAGTTTCTGCAGTCTCAGTACTAATCTTCTCCATCATAGCCTTGGCTACTTGCTCATTTGCTCTTGACCAAATGTCAATAACTTTATTGTATCTCTCACCTCTAGTGACAAGACCAGAGTCAAATTGTTTTTCAATTGCCTTTACTTCTTTTTCCGAATCGTCAATGATTTTTGCTTTTTCTTCAGGAATTACAAAATCATTAACTCCAATAGAGGAACCAGATTTAGTTGAAAAATCAAAACCTAAATACATTAACTGGTCAGCAAAAATTACAGTTTTCTTTAGTCCAGCTTTTCTGTATGAAATGTCAACAAGTTTAGAAATTAGTTTTTTATTTAGAACCTTATTGATGTTTTCAAAACCCACCTCAACTGGTGTTATTCTCCAAATTAATACTCTACCAACAGTAGTTTCGTGAATAGCTTTGTCACCCTCTTCGTTTGTAATTCTTACCTTAATTGATGAATGAACATCTAAGGTTTCAGTTTCATATGCTCTCAATACCTCATCCGGATCACTAAACACTCTTCCGCCACCAATTGCATTTGCATTATCTCTAGTCATGTAATATAAACCCAGAACAACATCTTGCGTTGGATTAATTATCGGTGAACCATCAGCTGGTGATAAAATATTGTTAGTAGACATCATTAATGCTCTGGCTTCTAACTGAGCCTCTAATGTAAGAGGCACGTGAACAGCCATTTGATCTCCATCAAAGTCAGCATTAAAAGCAACACAAACTAATGGATGTAATTGAATAGCTTTACCTTCAATTAACTTTGGCTCAAAAGCCTGGAGGCCTAACCTATGCAATGTAGGAGCTCTATTTAATAATACAGGATGTTCTCTGATAACATCCTCTAAAACTTCCCAAACTTCTGGTGTTTCTCTTTCAACAAGTTTTTTTGCTGCTTTAATTGTTGTTGCAAGCTCTCGTTGCTCAAGCTTTCCATAAACAAAGGGCTTAAATAATTCAAGCGCCATTTTTTTAGGTAATCCACATTGATGTAGTTTTAGATTTGGACCAGAAACAATAACTGATCTTCCAGAGTAATCTACCCTTTTTCCTAATAGATTTTGTCTAAATCTTCCACCTTTACCTTTAATCATGTCAGCTAGAGATTTCAGAGGTCTTTTGTTTGTCCCTGTAATAACCCTTCCTCTTCTTCCATTATCTAGAAGCGCGTCAACAGATTCTTGTAACATTCTTTTTTCATTTCTAACGATGATATCGGGAGCGCTTAGTTCAAGTAATCTCTTAAGCCTATTGTTTCTATTTATAACTCTTCTATATAGATCGTTCAGATCAGATGTAGCAAACCTTCCGCCTTCAAGAGGCACAAGGGGTCTTAAATCAGGCGGTAAGACTGGAAGAACATCCATAATCATCCACTCTGGTCTATTTCCAGATTCGTTAAATGCTTCAAGAAGCTTTAAACGCTTTGAAAGTTTTTTAAGTTTAGTTTCAGAGTTAGTTTGAGGTATTTCTTCTCTAATTTCTCTAATTTCTTCATTGATATCTAGTTCCTCGAGAAGGGTCTTTACTGCTTCGGCACCCATGCCAGCAGAAAACTCATCACCAAACTCTTCATATTTCTCAACCCATTCTTCTTCTGTAAGAATTTGGCCTTTTTCTAATTCTGTTAAGCCTGGGTCTGTAACAATGTAGCTCTCAAAATATAGAACTCTTTCAATTTCTCTGAGAGTTGTATTCAATAAAAGTCCTATTCTTGATGGTAGAGATTTAAGGAACCATATATGTGCAACAGGAGCAGCCAAATCAATATGCCCCATTCTTTCTCTTCTTACCTTTGCAAGAGTTACTTCAACTCCACACTTTTCGCATACAACCCCTCTATGCTTCATTCTTTTATACTTACCACAGATACATTCGTAGTCTTTGATAGGTCCAAATATTTTAGAACAAAAGAGTCCATCTCTTTCAGGCTTGAAAGTTCTATAATTTATCGTTTCAGGTTTTTTAACTTCACCGAAAGACCAAGATTTAATTACTTGAGGAGAAGCTAAGCCTGCAGAAATGGTAGTAAAATCATCCTGCCCTGTTTTTAAAGAATTTAATAAGTCTCTCAATTTTATCTCCTAGTTTTCTGAATCTAATTCAAGATTAATACCCAACGATTTAATTTCTTTGCTAAGAACATTAAATGATTCTGGTATGTTTGCATCCATTTCGTAACTGCCGTCGACTATGTTTTTGTACATTTTAGTTCTACCAGATACATCATCAGATTTGACTGTTAACATTTCTTGTAATGAGTAAGAGGCACCATATGCCTCAAGTGCCCATACTTCCATCTCACCGAACCTTTGACCGCCAAACTGAGCCTTACCACCCAATGGTTGTTGAGTAACTAAACTATAAGAGCCTGTTGATCTAGCATGCATCTTGTCATCAACTAAATGATTTAATTTAATAATGTACATATAGCCTACAGTGACTGGTCTATCAAACTTAGTTCCAGTTCTTCCATCATAGAGGGTAATTTGACCAGACTCTGGTAAATCAGCTAGTTTTAATAGGTCTTTAACTTCGCTTTCTTTAGCGCCGTCAAATACTGGAGTTGCAATTGGCAACCCATTTCTAAGATTATTTGCTAATTCAAGAATTTCAGAATTATTAAATGAAGATATATCTTCTTTATTAGCCGCATTTTTATTATAAAGATTTTCTAAGTACTCTTTTAACTCAACAGGCTTTGCATTAGCTTTAATCATTGAATCAATTTTTTCACCTATTCCTTTAGCAGCATAACCCATGTGCGTTTCAAGAATTTGTCCAACATTCATCCTTGATGGAACACCCAAAGGATTTAAAACAATGTCAACAGGATTACCATTATCATCATAAGGCATATCTTCTACAGGCATAATCTCTGAAATAACACCCTTATTACCATGACGACCAGCCATCTTGTCACCAGGCTGAATTCTTCTTTTAATAGCAAGATAAACCTTGACGATCTTTATTACACCAGGCGCAAGATCATGACCTCTTGTTATTTTTGCTTTCTTCTCATCAAATCTTGTTTTAATATCTTTGATGTATTCGTTGTAACTTTTTTCAGTATCCTCAATAACATCATTTACATTATCAGCATCTGTTCTAATTGAAAAAATATCATTAATATCGAAGGTTTCTAGTTTTTCTGTAGTGAGTTGCTCACCTTTTTTAACACCATTTCCTTTGATAGCTTTTTTATTTTTTAGCAACTCACACAATCTTTTTTTAGTTGCTTGTTCAACGACTTTAGCTTCATCATCAGCATCTTTTTTAGATTGATCCAGATGATCTTGCTCGATTGCTTGCGTTCTTTCATCTTTCTCAACACCATCTCTTGTAAAGACCTCTACACCAATAACAGTACCTTTTGAACTAGCCCTTTGTGATGTGTCTTTGACATCGGAGGCTTTTTCTCCAAATATAGCTCTCAAGAGTTTTTCCTCAGGAGAAAGTTGAGTTTCTCCTTTAGGAGTAATCTTTCCAACCAATATATCACCTGGAACTACTTCAGCACCAACGTATACAATTCCACAATCATCCAATTTATTTAAAGAACCCTCACCTACATTAGGTATATCAGCAGTAATTTCTTCTGAACCTAGTTTAGTGTCTCTTGCAACGCAAACGATTTCTTGAATATGAATAGAAGTAAATCTATCTTCTCTAGCAACTTTTTCAGATATAAGAATTGAGTCTTCAAAGTTATAACCATTCCAAGGCATGAAAGCTATGCGAATATTTTGTCCAAGAGCCAGCTCACCATTATCAACCGATGGACCATCAGCTAAAATATCTCCAGCTTTTACCTCATCACCAATTTGTACAATTGGTCTTTGATTGATACATGTGTTTTGATTTGATCTAGTATATTTTACTAAATTGTATACATCAGAGGCTGATTTAGATTTTTTATCTGTTACACGAACAACTATTCTTGAAGCATCAACACTTTCGATGACTCCATTGTTTTTAGCAACAATACAAACACCTGAATCTCTAGCAACTACAGATTCAAGTCCAGTTCCAACTAGTGGCTTTTCTGCTCTTAGCACCGGAACAGCTTGACGTTGCATATTTGATCCCATTAAAGCTCTATTAGCATCATCATGCTCTAGAAAAGGTATCAAAGACGCTGCAATTGACACAACTTGCTGTGGAGAAACATCCATTAGGTCAACTCTATCTGGAGACATAAGTTCAAATTCACTTGCATGTCTAACAGCAACAAGATCATCTAGAAATTTATTATTTTTATCTAAAGCAACATTAGCCTGAGCGATAACATGTTCAGCTTCATCTATAGCCGATAGATAGATAATTTCATCTGTTACTTTTCCATTCACAACTTTTCTGTATGGGGTTTCGATAAATCCATATTGATTTGTTCTGGAATAAGAGGCAAAAGAATTTATTAGGCCAATGTTTGGTCCCTCAGGTGTTTCAATGGGACATACTCTTCCATAATGAGTTGGATGAACATCCCTGACTTCAAAGCCTGCCCTTTCTCTAGTAAGACCACCAGGTCCTAAAGCAGAAACTCTTCTTTTATGAGTTATTTCAGATAATGGATTATTTTGATCCATGAACTGAGAAAGTTGGCTTGAGC
>JGI10211J34971_10000838_pt1 | contig 25719 bp, 19 predicted proteins | sample Etolagsediment_FD_34971 | JGI IMG/M metagenome (IMG submission 34971)
GTTTTAATCATAAAAACCAACACAATGCTTTTAATTATGCTGTATTCGTTCGCTCTATTCAGTCAGTCGTTGCATCATCAGCTATCGACAGAGTTGCGACAGCAGGGCTACAAAATTGAAAGTACAATATCAGCCAAGCTTTGTAAACAATCTTCACTTGAGCTTGAGTACAATTTCTGCTCAAAGAACAGTTATAAAATACTCGCTTTCAGCGAGCATCCTGATGTAAGTGATATTGACCTGATTTTAAAAGATAACCATGGAAACACCATAAAAAGAGATAAACACTACTACAGCAACGCAACCATTCTTTTCAACCCGTTTCGGGATGGCGAGTACCGACTAAAGATAATCAATTATGACTGTTTAAGCGATCTGTTGGGTTATAATTGTTTGTTAATTGTAGCAGTAAGGTAATCCAAAAAGCAAACAGACTTAAAACAGCCCATGCTAAATGCACCATATTTCTAAGCAAAATGCCTAGAAATAAACAGGAAAATTTCCGGTTGTTATTCCCTATTTCTGGCAGAGATTTATGATGATGAGGTAATATATTTGGAAGTTAATCAAGGTAGCAAAAAATGAGAACAAATTCTATTATCAGCTTTCTGCTGTACGTATTGTTTATCGGTTCAGGTCAACTGAACGCACAGGTGGCCATTAACACCGATGGCACCGACCCAAACCCTTCGGCCATGCTGGATGTTAAATCAACAACAGGAGGATTATTAATCCCGCGACTAGATGAAAATCAAATTTCAAACATCAGCAATCCGGCACAGGGATTATTGGTGTATGATATATCAAACCATTACTTTGTTTTTTATGATAATGGAAAATGGAACAAACTTCAGGAAATTGATAAATTCAGTTTTATTGCCGACGATGATGATGATACCCGGATTTTGCTTGAAGAAACAGCCGATGAAGATGTTATTCATTTTTATACTGAAGGAACTAAGCACTTCAGTATGAGCAATGGCCGGTTGGAAGTTAAAAATACAGGAAAATCAGTTTTTATTGGTGAAGGAGCAGGTGCAATTGATGATTTGAGTAACAATAACAATACTTTAATCGGGCACTATGCAGGAAATAATAATACCACTGGGGAGGGCAATGCATCTGTTGGTTACCAGAGTCTTTATAATAACACAGAAGGTAGTTTTAACACGGCCATCGGCAATCAGGTAATGAACAGCAACACGGTTGGAGAGTGGAATACGGGTATGGGAAGCAATGCCTTGAACAATAATTCCACCGGTAACAAAAATGTAGCAATTGGGGTTCTCAGTATGTATTTCAACCAATCTGGATTAAAAAATACAGCCATAGGTACAGCATCATTGTATTCAAACACCATGAGTTCAAATAATGTTGCCATTGGTGATTCTGCTTTACATAGCAACGGTGCTGGGGTTTCTTCAGGGGAATATGCTAATAGTAATGTTGCTGTTGGCTCAAAATCAATGTCTTTAAACACATTAGGCTCGCAAAATGCAGCCATTGGTTCTTTGTCGCTGTATAATAACACAAAAGGGCAGGCAAATACCGCAATGGGCTTTAAAGCTTTATATAGCAATGACACCTCAAGGTTTAATACAGGTATTGGTGAAAGGTCATTAGAAAATAACCTTTCCGGCGAGAAAAATACCTCAACGGGTAGCCGGTCGTTGCAAAATAACACAATCGGTAGTAAAAACAGTGCTTTTGGAATGTATTCACTTCGAAATAATTTAATCGGCTCCGGACATACAGCAGTCGGTTACCAGTCGCTGCACTCAACTGATAGTGCCAGCAACAACACGGCAATTGGAAATTTGGCCGGATACCACGCTAAAGGGGACAGCAATATTTTTATTGGTAACAAAGCAGGGTACAATGAAACTGGTGATAATACATTGTACATTGATAACAGTGACACAATCAATCCTTTAATAAAAGGCTATTTTTCAAAGCGGGAATATGGAGATTATCGCCTTGACAGGACAGTGACCATTAGTGGGCGCACTTGCGTAAAAAGTTTAAGAAGCTATGATTCTGATGAAGGCGAAGGTGTGCATTCAGATGTGGCACTTGAAATTCGCAGTAAAAACAAAACTTTTGTCCTTCCCCGTGTTGACAACCAAACCATGCTTGATTTACAATATAACATGATGGCTGACGGGGCCCCACCTGAGGGTTCAGTAATCTATAATACAACCTTAAAAATGCCTATGTTTTTTGACGGATCAAACTGGAAAAGCTATACAGGTCAAAACTATATTGGGGAAGTCGCCCACGGAGGCGTTGTGTTTTATCTCGACGGAAATGGTGGAGGCCTGGTTTGTAACATCGGCTTTTCAAATGACCAAAGCGTCTGGGGTTGTTATGGTAATAATATTAACGGTGCTAATGGAACAGCGATTGGTACAGGATTACAAAACACTTTGGATATAGTTTCAGATTGCTCAGATCCTTTATCGGCAGCCCGTATTTGTTACGACTTTGTAAACACGATTTCAATTGCCGGGGTTTACAGTGATTGGTATTTGCCTTCGATTGATGAGTTGCAGCAAATTTATCAGAACAAAGCTGTTATCTATGATGCTATCAGTGAATTTGGTGGTAATGGAATGCTTGGAGGCAGTACAAGCCTTTGGTCCTCTTCTGAATATGATTCCAATAATGCCTGGAGCATTGATTTTTCTACAGGAGCAAGTACAGTAACGACCAAGGTCAATAGCTATCAATATTTTCAAATTAGATCATTTTAATTATTCGTAAAACATTTATTCATTAAAAAACAATAAATAAAGCATTAAAAAAATGAGAAACCAAAATGTAATTACACTATTATTTATTGTATTAATAACAGTAAATACTTCAGCCCAGGTGGCCATTAACACCGATGGCAGTCAGGCAGAAGCCAGCGCCTTGCTCGAAATAAAATCCACCGAAAAAGGCGTGTTGATTCCACGCATGACATCAACGCAGAGGTTGGCCATCAGTGGTGCTGTCAATGGGCTGCTTGTTTTTGATGCCGACACAANAAGCTTCTGGTTTTTTGACGGAGTGAATACCGCCTGGATCGAACTTAAAGGAAGCAACAACAACAATCNGTTATCAGATGCAGATGGCGACACGAAAATACAAGTTGAAAAAACCAATGATGATGATGCAATCCACTTCGACATGGGTGGTACAGAGTTTTTCAGTATGCAAAATGGAAGGTTAAGCATAAAAAATACCGGTGGTTCAGTTTTTATCGGTGATGCTGCCGGATTCAATGATGATCTTTCGAATAACAACAATGTGTTTGTCGGATTTCTTTCAGGTAGTTTTAATACCACTGGTGAAGATAATGCAGCCTTTGGATACCGCACTTTGTATTCAAATCAAACAGGAAGCAACAACACCGCTGTGGGCAGCAATAGTTTATTCAATAATAAAGGGAGTTATAATACAGGATTGGGTAGCCGTACTTTAGAAAGCATTGGCACAGGCAGTTACAATACGGCTGTTGGAGCTGTAAGCATGTATGTAAGTGAGAATGCACATTATAATACAGCCGTTGGCGCATACGCCATGCGCGATCACAAACGAAATAATTACAATACGGCTATTGGGTATTATTCGATGTATGCAGACACTTCCGGTGCTTATAATACCGCTGTGGGCTCTAACACGCTGAAATCAAACATAAATGGTGATAACAATACAGCGCTGGGGTTTTCAGCATTGGGCTCTTCAACAGGCGCAGGTGACAATACAGCCCTTGGGTATCAGGTATTGACTAATGCTACCGGAGGCAGAAATACAGCCGTTGGAAGCAAAGCATTGATCAATAATACAGAGGGCAACTACAATACGGCATTTGGATACAGATCAGCTAATAGTAATACAACCGGAGGCTATAACACAAGTGTTGGAGACAGTAGCCTGTACTCAAATACAACAGGATTTTTAAATGTGGCAATAGGTCATGGCGCTATGTTTGCTAACACCATTTCAGGACATAGCGTTGCCATAGGTGTCGCTGCAATGAAGAAAACCGACGGAGGTGTGGAGAATACGGCTGTGGGTGATAGTGCATTGTATAGCAATGTTGGAGGAAGTTATAATACTGCTCTGGGCAACAGTTCTCTTCAGGAAAATGTAGGATCAAGAAACACTGCTGTTGGTAATAATGCGCTTAGAAAAAACTCCGGAACAGTAAATACAGCCTTGGGGCATGAAGCATTGAAAATAAATACTACGGGTTATTTCAATTCTGCCATCGGTGGATATGCTCTTTCAGACCTTACCGAAGGAAACAATAATACGGCCGTTGGATATAACGCTGGTAAAGGTATTACAACAGGCGATAACAACACAATAATTGGTGCCAATATTACAGGCTTAAATTCCGACTTAAGCAATAATATTATAATTGCTGACGGGTCTGGCAATCAGCGAATTCGGGTGCTATCTGACGGAAAAGTAGGTATTGGTACAAGCACTCCTGATACAAAATTAAATGTATATAGCACTGCTGCCGCAGAACCTATCGCGCATTTTCAGTCGGATGATGATGTTTCTGTAGTGATAAACGGACAAGGTGGGGAAAGCTATGTAGAAATACAAAATGATGATACGGGCACTTCCAATTCATGGAAAGTAGGATTAAATGACAATGATAAACTGAGTATTCAATATGGATCTGAGGGAACCATGAATAGTGATACGGAAGGACTTAAAATTTCAACTGAGGGTTATATTTATAAACCCAAAATGCCATATTTTAAAGTGGTATCAAATGCTTCAACTATAATAAGTAACGGTGGAATTGATGATGCAATTATTAATTTCAATATCGAGCACCTTGATAACGGAAATAATTTTGATTTGAGTACCGATAAATTTACTGCTCCTGTACACGGGATGTATATGTTTTCCTGGCAGGTAATGCACAACGATGGTCAGGATATGGGAGGTGTCGTGGAATATTTCTATCCCGGAAGATTAACGACATCAGACAATACAACAGATGAGGCATTTGAATTTGTATTTCAGGAAACAGATTTGCATAACTCATACTCACAATCTGTGTTAATTGAATTAAACAGTGGAGAGGAAGTATGGATAGTAAGCTTTGCTTTTGGTCAACTTAGTATTGCATATGCACAGTTTAGCGGATATTTAGTTACTGCTCTGGAATAATAGATCGATTTTTAACTTCTTCATGCATAAGGAATTAAATAACATAAATAGTTTTTGCAAGAAAACAACATATACGGCCTTCGCTACACCGAATTTGTTGTACCTCTGGTTAAAGCCATGCAGGAACAGCAGGAAATGATCGAACAACAACGACAGATGATTGAAGTACTTCAACAACAAATTGATTTACTGAAAAATAAATAAACCGAAGGTAGGAAATTTGGTTTCGGGTCAGGCCATAACTCTTAGGAGTGGCCTGACTTTTTTGCAATTTAGAATTCTCTCTAAATAGCACAACCTACACCGTTCATATCTAAGAAACAATATATTTGTAATTAAAAGCACCCAAATCATCGTGTGCCAATTTGTCTTTCTCCTAAATAAAACAATATGAAATCTTTAAAGTACTTAAGTTTGGCATGTGCCTTAATCTTGTCATCATTCAGCTTTGCACAGGTAGCCATTAACAATAACGGTACTGCGGCTGATGAATCGGCTGCTCTTGATATAACCTCTACCACTAAAGGGTTGCTTATCCCACGTATGACCACGGCCGAGCGTGTGGCCATCGATTCGCCCGCCAATGGGTTGATTGTTTTTGATACCGACACCAAGGGTCTGTGGTTTTATAGTTCAAGCCTTGCAGGTTGGATAAATATTTATGGAAGTAACAAAAACATCGACACGTTATCTGATCTTGATGGCGACACCAGAATTCATGTAGAGTATTATGATGATGAGGACATGATTAGGATTTATACAGCAGGCACCGAATTTTTTAATCTGGATAGCGCCCGCATCGAAGTGCTCAATTCCGGGGGTTCCGTTTTTCTTGGCGAAAATGCCGGAAAAAAGGATGATTACAGCAGCAACAACAATGTTGCCGTAGGTAATTCGGCTCTCGAAGATAATATAGGCGGCAGTTATAATATCGCTATTGGAACGCATGCGCTACAAACTAGTGTGGCAAAAAACGGAAATGTGGCAATGGGTTATAGTTCAATGCGATACTATAATGATGACCTTTCGCCCCAATCCTCTTATAATACCGCTATTGGCATGAATACCCTGGTTGGAACGTTGCCATCTTTAAACAATACCGGAATTTACAATGTTGCTCTTGGAGCCTTTGCACTATATACAAATTCTTCAGGTTCAAATAACATGGCAATGGGTTATTCGGCCTTAAATAACAATACCGAAGGCAACAATAATACCGGCCTTGGTTTTAGTGTTTTAAAATCTAATGTGGCCAACAGCCGGCAAACCGCCATTGGGTATCAGGCCATGTATTATGCCGATGACCGGACAACAGGAAGAGACACATACAATACAGCACTGGGTTATGAGGCTTTGAAAGGAAGTACCACCGCATCTGCAAATTCAGGGCAATATAACACCGCAATTGGGGATGTTGCATTGACTTCCAATACTGTCGGAGACGATAATACAGCAGTAGGCGCCAGCTCCTTATTGTCGAATACCTGGGGCAGTTCAAATATTGGTGTTGGCAAAAATGCGCTCGCGAATAATACAACGGGTAGTTATAATATAGCTATTGGTCAGGATGCTCTGGGAACCAATGTTTCGAATAGCATGAACACCGCCATAGGATACGATGCCATGGGAAACGCCGACAATAGTGGGGGAGGCCTATACTTATAATACAGCTCTTGGATCTTACGCTTTACGTGGCGGCTCAACTCCCGCAAACAATACGGGGAAAAGAAATACCACCATTGGCGCAAGCTCAATGATATGGAATACTTCCGGGTCTGATAATGTGGCACTGGGAGAAAGTGCTTTATTAAACAATACCACGGGAACTTATAATACGGCCATCGGACAGGGCGCCCTATACAATAATAAGGCGAACAGCCGCACAACTGCGATTGGACTCCAAGCTATGTACCGCGCCGATAACCGAACCACCGGTCGCGAAACCTATAACACGGCCATTGGTTTTTTGGCGTTAAATGGAAGTTTATCAACTTCCTCAAATACAGGACAATACAATACAGCCATTGGTGATATTGCTATGGCAAGCAATTCAACCGGAGAAAAAAATGTTGCCGTAGGTGCATCTTCGCTTACAGGTAATACCACTGGCGATGAAAATACTGCTATTGGCATGGAGGCGTTATTAAACAATACCGAAGGATTGGGTAATTGTGCTGTTGGATCGGGGGCGCTATATGGAAGTGTTACCGGTTTTCAGAATGCTGCCACTGGTTATCGAGCGTTGTATAATTTGACTTCCGGAACGGCAAACACAGCCTTCGGAGCTTTCGGACTAGGTGACCTAACTACAGGAAATAACAATATTGCCTTAGGATTCTATGCCGGCTACAACTTAACTTCCGGCACCAGCAATATTTTAATTGGAAGATATGCCTCGGCCCCCGTTAGCACCGGATCAAACCAATTGAATATAGGAAGTACCATCTATGGTACAGATATGGCTCTTTCCACTGCTAAAATAGGGATTGGTGTTACAGCGCCCGACGTTACCCTGGATGTGCGCGGCAATTTTCAGGTGAAACAAACCGCCTCAGCTGTTACCGCAAATATTGAATCATCCACAGCCAATGCTACCTTGTCTATCAAGGCAGCGGCTTCTTCATTGGCACAAATTTCCTATTACGATAATGGAGCTTTCGGTGCTTCTATGGGATACGACAACACGGCCAACCGCATCTTCTTTTATCATGGAAATAATATCTTTATGGAGAATGGGAATTTTCTTCCAGGAAGTCACAAAGGTGGAAATTTGGGTGCCAATGGTCAGGCATGGAACGATGTGTATTACGATGACTTATTTAACCAGGGGGCTGCTGCCTTTACCGACAGAATGGTGACTGATGAAATTATCTTGTTTCCACCCATAGCAAAATTACCCGGAAGTTTCGACGATAAAACCGACAAGGGACTGATGGAACTCGACCCTTCCTCACTGCCGGAGGCTTTGCGCGAAAACAACGCCATCCTGACCGATGAAATGGTTACCTATAACTACAAAGCCAACTACGAACAGCAACTTCAGATAAACGAACTTAAAAAGATTATTCAACAGCAAAACGAAAAAATAGAGCAATTGATGGAGTTGATGAAAAATAAATAACCGAAGGTAGGAAATTTGGTTTTTGCTAAGCCTGTCCCCGAATTGGGGCAGGCTTTTTTCTGCAATTCGGCATGACCCTGGTTCGCCATATCACCCATCATCGTGTCATAACCTAAGGTTAATCTGTGTGCTTTCACTTAAATTGTACCAGATCTTCGCATCCGATTACCAAATAGTCGAATGAGGAAAGTCCGCCCTACGGCAGACTCTCCATTTTTCTTAAGCCGGAACGATGGGCACACAGATGTCCACAATAAATTTCCCGTCTTTTGGCTCCTCGGGGTACATCTCAAAACAAGGCTTATCATCAGGTTGATAACCACTTGCCGGAAACCAATCACCATAAACCCAGTCCCATGCCAGCTGAAAATCCTGGGCACTAAGTTCAAAACGGGCAATCATATACCTCGCGGCTTCCAGCTTCATTTTTCCTATCTCTCCCTCTACCTTCGTTGCATCGGGCACTGTAATGCAAACGCTCATCCTGAGCTTATCCTCGAGGGTAATATTGGGGTCGTCGTGGTAAATAACCAGCGATTTGAAATCCTTACCACCAATTAAACCACGCGGTCCTGCCCAGGAGAATAATGTGTTCCACAACCGTTCAAACAACTTATCGTCGCCTTTGTATGGTCCAATATGCCTGATATAGGCCACTGTCATTTCCGGAAGTTCTTTGACTTCCACACTTTTGTTAAATTTCATTTTTGTCCTCCATTTAAAAGTTCTTAATTCAGGACAAAAATACTGTGCCGGTTTCTCATCAATTTGATGGTTTTTGCTATCTTGTTGACTAATATTGCTATTGTTCGGCTTTTGCAGTCTGTACCTGGAGGCCGACACATGAAAACAATTTTTAAAATTCCTGGAAAAAACAGACAGGTCAGAAAACCCACATCTATGGGCTATTTCAGTTATGCTCATCTTTTTATTCGTTACCATGAGCATTGCCGCTCTTTCAAGTCTCACTCTTTGGATAAATTGAAAGGGCGTTTCCCCTACAATAGAATGAAATATCCGGTTAAAATGAAATTTTGAAAAATTGGCTACAGCAGCCAACTCTTCAAGTGTAATCGGTTTGTCTATATTCGCCTCAATATAATCAAACGTTCTGTTGATGCGGGACAAATAGTCTGTATGAAAAATATTACGCTCTGTCATTGAGAAAAGGCTGCCTTTATGGAATTTTCCAACTTTACAACTGCCGAATTCGCCACAAATAGACTTATCGGTTTAAAGAAGTAAAGATAAAAACAATTGTCGTTGCCTTGAAATACAACCGTCTTTTAATCTCCTCTGCGCTTACTTGCTAACCTACTTTAAACCTAAAATTCTGTGATAATAGCGTGAAGCTACCCATCGAAATACAATAATCAATCAATCCACTTTGCTTTTCTTGCCTTTAAATAATAGAAGGGACTGTATAAACCAATAAAAAAAAACAACAGCATAAACCTGCCAACATGCTTATCGTACTTGCTCCATATTTTAAGTGTGTAAACCCAAAGGATTAATGTGNGATAAGCAATTATCATCCTCATAATTGCAAAACCAGAATCATAAAAAATATAGTCTATCAGTTCTTTAGACCTAATAACAACNGCAAATATCAATGCTACAATAAATTAATATCAGCAAAAGATTTGCAACAAAACAGATAAAGAAAAACCCTTTTACTTTCATTTATAAAGTCATTTAATCTGTAAATCCTATACTAAGCAAAGCACTTTCGAATGGCAAACGCAAGTATTTGCAACTAGGGTATCCAATATTGTTCCAGATTTTAAAATCAACTGTTTCCGGTACACTTGTGAATTCCAAAAAATGCTCCATCCAACTATAAGGACGGTTAAAAAACTTACTGCGCATTGATCCCTTAAATGGTAACTTTCAGACATGATACAAAGATAGAAAGTAAATTTTGTTAGAAAAGTGGAGATGCACCTGCCTGAGGCATGAAACCAGGCTTAGTTCCTGGGGGGTGTGAAAACGCAGGGAAACATTTTTCATATCCAGCCTATTATCCAGGAGGTTATAAGAAATAATGCAACAAAAAAAATGGCACCAACAATAGTATTTACAAGATCATATGTGCCAATTGGTTCTAATCTAATCTTTCTACCAAAAACATATCTTCTTATTAAATAACCGATTAGATTTAGTAAATCAAAAAAAAAGTTTCCCATTATTTCTGACCTTGGTTTAAATTAAGTTCAATGATATTAATAATTCTTTGAATAATGGCACTTTGTTTAAGCGCAAGTATGTTTTCAATAGCAGATGGATTAGTCTGATTTCTTAAAAACCCCTTGTTGGTAGCAGATATAGGCCTAATCCAATCCGCTTTTTTGCATAATTACTATATTTTGCGGCACTTTTTAAAAAAGGCTGAATAAACTGAGATGATTGGTTTAAGGGGAATTGATAGGAAATTTGGTTTTTGCTAAGCCTGACCCCGAATTGGGGCAGGCTTTTTATTTTATCTCAATTATTATATCTTTGTTGCATATACCTCAAAACGAAAACCAATGGACATAAATCCCGAAGATATAGTCGATCAAAAATTGATGGAGGATGACCGCGGTCGGAAAATTCAAACTAATTTGGGCGATTCCGGTTGGGGGCAATTGATTTTTCCTTCTGAAAAAGAAACCCTAAGCAAAACCGATCAAGGGTTACGTGCCGTGATTTTTGGCAGCTATTTGCTCGGCTATTTGTTGACCGAAACGCTTCATGAATTTGAACGTAGAAACCCAAGTCGTTTGAACATCGTTGGACTTGTTACCGATGATCCGGCAAGTCCATCGGCTAAAATTTCCGCAAAACGTCGCATCTGGCGCAAATACAACCAAGAGGAAACCATCCACCTGGAAACAGCCATGATTGAGTCCGGGTTAAAATGCGGAGTGCCAGTTTACACAGGGGCAGTTAAAACCGAATACTTCCGAAACCTACTCAAAACGTGGAACCCTGATGTGATTCTGGTGTGCGTGTTTGGACAAATTATAGATGCACCCATCATCAACTATCCAAAACAGGGTATTTTTAATTTTCATCCTGCCGATTTGCTGGCTGGGCATGGCGCCGGACCTCAACCATTTCAGGATTTGATCGACCGGCAAGCCACCACATCCAAAGTAACCATCCATCAATTAACCACCGATTTGGATGGAGGCCCAATTCTGGGACAATCTCCTCCAATAAACGTGCGGTTTGCCGATGGCGGAATGACCGATAACGTATTGGTTCTGGACGACAAAATGCTACAGCCCATCGATGTAATGGGGGCGCTGTTAATCAAAACACTAATTCTTCACAAAGAAGCAAACAGAGAAGGAGCAATTAAGAAGTTGGATTTTACCCGACATTTTGATGCCAATATTAAGGAATGGTTGATGCAACCCATAAAATTTACAGAACCTTCGGTCCATTTGCCTGAACCATCTACCTACGTAAATTACTCCCTATAAATACTTATTGCTTTATTTTTGATAATAAATACGAGGTGGTAAGACTCCCAAGAAAGGCCAGTAGTGTTCCATAAATAAATCCAACCATTGGAAATGAAAGCATAACAATAATAGCATATACAAATATGGAAATCGATCCAAGGGGAACTCTACGCACAACCGAGAATAAAACACTGTGACCAAAATACCATTGAATGACAATTAATGATGAGGACAAAGCCGCAGGAAACATGGATAATACGCCACCCCAAAATGGGTTAACGGTTTCTCCTAAGAATACAACCAATACGATTAGTAACCCAACAAATGAAGCTCGGATAATGATTTGCCAGATGGAATAGGAATGCCTGGGCAGAATCACCTGTTTTTTTTTCTTCAACAATAAATGACCGATGACAACAAATGTGAGATAACCCAAGGTTCCATATAACAAATTGGTCATTTTAAACATGGCAAGCGGTAGCGAAAGTAACAACCATAAAATGACAGAAAGCAACAAAGTAAGCATGATAAGAAAAGGACGATTCTGAATAAACCTGGAGCCCATTTGAGCCAGATAGGCATATAACACCGCAAATAGAATTGAAAGCCCAAGGGGTATTAATGTGGCAGGAACCAGCGTGGCCACTTCTTCAGAAGATTGTGTCCAGGCTAGGAAAAAGAAACCTAATAAAGCTGTTGAAGGAAACGAAATAATGAGGCCCGAAATACGACTATTGGAACGTTCTGCCAGAAATGTCAGTAAGGCAATAAATGAACCACCAACGATAAAACTAACAATTAATTGAATAATGAATATTGTAGTCATTTCTGAATTGTTTTATTATACATTGACTCCAAAAATGTTTTCAATTATGTAGGTCGAATAAAATAGCATTAATTACAGCTACTGATACCCCCCCCAAATTCGATTGCATTGCCAGATTATGTAGTTTGCTATGCATCCATTCAGGCATGAGTCTAATAAATCTGTTTTTGAATAAAAAAACTTATTCACCAAGTTCACATTTTATAATTATACTCCTATATCAATTGTAAAGGGCCTTCCCCTACTAAAAAAAACGCTTCCGTTCCCTTTACTTCGCGATTAAACTCAGGGCCATCCCTCCTCCTGCAGCCAGATGCACGGAAAGCGTGGAATTAGCATTTATTTCCAGTTCCTCAATTTCGTAGGCTGTGGGGTTGGTGTCCCAATGGGCATCGGGGGCATCTTTGTACAAGGTGGCCTTGTAGGTGAGGTCGGGGGACAAAAAGTCTAACGTGAGTGTTATATCACGCGGGTTTTCATCGGTAATAGAACCTACGAACCAATTATCGCTGCCCCGCTCCTGCCTGGCTATGGTTACAAAATCGCCAACCTCGCCGTTGAGCACCTTTGTCTGCTCCCAATTTACGGGAACCTCTTCAATAAACTGAAAGGCAGGGTGGTTTTTGTAGTTGTCGATTAAATCGGCTGCCATTTGCAACGGACTGTATATCACCACATATAAGGCGAGTTGCTGTGCCAGGGTAGTGTTCACCTGGTTATCGGGGCGGTAGGGGTCGAGTTTGATGTTAAAAATGCCGGGAGTGAAGTCAATAGGTCCTGCCAGCATACGGGTAAAAGCCACGATGGGTAAGTGTTCTGGAGGATTTCCCCCATCCGATGCCCAGGCATTAAACTCTTGCCCGCGAAGACCTTCACGTGCTACGGCATTGGGATAAGTGCGTCGTTTGCCGGTGGCTTTTATGGGCTCGTGGGCATTAATAGCGACTTTGTATTTTGCTCCGGTTTCGAGCACTTTGTGGTAATGATTTATCATGTACTGCCCGTGGTGGTATTCACCTTTCGGTAAAATTTTCCCTACATATCCTGTTTTTACCGCATGTATCCCCAGCTTGTTCATCAACTGAAAGGCGGTGTCGAGTTGTTTGGTGTAAGTTTCCGTAGCCGCTGAAGTTTCGTGGTGCATAATCAGTTCAACCCCTTTTTCCTTTCCATAGCGTACCACTTCCTCCAGATCGTAATCAGGGTAAGGGGTAACGAAATCGAAAACGCCTTCCCGATCTTCAAAACCAATCCAGTGTTCCCATCCGGTGTTCCAGCCCTCAACTAACAGTCCTTTGATGTGATGTGCTGCAGCGAAATCAATCAGTTCTTTGGCATATTCTGTTGTTGCACCATGATTTCCACTGGCGTAATCCCAGGTGCGTCGGTTCAGGTGCATGTCCCACCAAATGCCAATGTATTTCATCGGAACAACCCACGACACATCTCCCAACACATTGGGCTCGTTGAGATTAACGATCAAATCGGATTCGATAAGCCCGGCAGCATCGGGTGAAATCTGGATGGTACGCCAGGGTGTAACAAAGGGGGTCTTCACCTGGACTTTATGCGCGTGGTTGTCTGATCCCACCAGGCAGCTTTTAAACCGGTAATTTGTTGTGTCTACCAGCAAAGTCATGTCAGAATAGTTGGTCAGGTTGGCTTCGTGGATGCTGATGTGCACATTGTTATCAGCAATCATGGTGATGGGCGTGTTCACCGCATTGTTGGGGATATTGGATTGGGCCAGTCCGTTGTTTGTATATTTAAACGCATTGATGGACGAAACCGGGGTGCTGGAATACAGGTGTTCATAAATGTCCCAATCGCCCGGACCCCAGAAGGCTGCATAGTCGCCGGCCAGGTTGAACTCAGTATTTTCTTCTGAAATAAGCACCTCTCTCAGGTTGGGTTGAGGTGGGAAAAGATACCTGAAACCAAGTCCGTCGTCGTACACTTTGAAGATGATGGTAACAATCCGTTTTAATCCCGATTGCTCGGCGAGTGTGATGATGGCCTCGTTGTATTTGTTTTCGACCAGCCGTTTTTCTCCCCATGGCATCTCCCAGGGCTTATTAAGACCGTGCAGCATCCTGGCTTTTTCAAGTTTAAAATCGCCCGACATGGGAGGTTGCCCTTCCAAATCAAATCCCATGGAAGAGGGCAGAATAATATCCTGCCCGTTGTATTTCACAGCATAGCATGGTTTTCCCAATTCATCCAGAACAAAGGTAACCTGTATGCTCCCATCGGGTGATACGATTTGATACATGGGTTGTCGGGTTTTGGTTTGACACGAAAGTAGCACTGCTGACAGAAGAAGCAATAAAACTACCGGATGTTTAAGGTATTGCATGAGTAATTAAATTTATTAGCACAAAGGTAAGGAGGATTTCCGAAGCAACGCTCATCCCAACCGGTTTGTTTTCAGGATTGGCAATAGATTTTAACCTGGCCTTATCATGCAGAACTTTTGCAGATAAATATGGCGCAGGCTATGACAAAAAAAAGAGGCTGCCCTTGTGAGACAGCCTCTTTTTTTGTACTGAGCTTAATGCTTAATAATATCGTTGTTTCTATTATAAAACTGGTATTCCAGAAAATGAAAATCTTTCATTTCACGGATTTTCACCCACTGTTTATATTTTAGGTACCATTTGATTTGAAACCTCCTGAATCCTTTTTTGAGGAAGGCCTCCACGTAGGAGTGCACGCCCAGGGTCAGGTGTTTTTGGTTTTGATCCTGAATAAGGTAGTTCAGGTTATTCTCGATTTCATCAACCACCATCATACTAGATTTTATCTCCCCAGTGCCGCTGCATACGGGGCATTTTTCGAGTACCGGTACCGACATGGCCGGGCGTACACGTTGCCGGGTAATCTGCACCAATCCAAATTTACTTGGAGGCAAAATAGTATGTTTAGCCCTATCGCGAGCCATTTCGTCTTTAAGTCTCTGGTAGAGTGCTCTGCGATTTTTGGCATCGTGCATATCGATAAAGTCGACCACAATAATGCCGCCCATATCGCGCAAGCGCAGTTGGCGGGCGACTTCGGTAGCCGATTCCAGGTTAACGGTCAGGGCGTTTTGCTCCTGCGAGTTTTCTTTGTTTACCCTATGACCGCTGTTGATGTCGATAACGTGGAGTGCTTCGGTGTGTTCAATAATGAGGTACACTCCACTTTTAATGGTAACAGTTTTTCCAAACGAGCTCCGGAGTTGCTTATCAATACCGAAATGATCGAAAATGGAAGTTTTACCTTTATAATGTTTTACAATATCTTTTTTATCGGGCGCAATAGTGCCCAGATAAGCTTTTGTTTCCTCGTACAAGACAGGATCGTTTACGTAGACCGAGTTAAACGATTCGTTTAACACATCACGTAAAATTTGGGAGGTCCGATCCAATTCGCTCAGTACCTTTTGCGGTGCTTGGAGGTGTGGCAGTTTAACGAAAATGCTTTCCCATTTTCCAATCAAATCGCGTAAGTCGGCATCCAGTTCGGCCACTTTTTTGTTTTCGGCCACAGTGCGGATAATTACACCGTAGTTGTTAGGCTTAATACTGGTTATCAGACGCTTGAGCCTGTTTCGCTCATCTTTACTTCTGATTTTTTGCGATATTGATATTTTGGTTGAGAAGGGAAGCAGCACCAAAAACCTGCCGGGGAATGAAATTTCGGTAGTAATACGCGGTCCTTTGGTAGAAATTGGCTCTTTGGCAATTTGCACCAGAATTTGCTGACCACTTATAAGTACCTGATTAATTTTTCCGGTTTTTTCGATGTCTTTCTCAGGCTTAATTTCCTCATGCGAGGTGAGGTGCGCCTTTTGTTGCAATGCGAGTTTAACGTATTTGTTAAAAGTACGGATCTGAGGTCCCAGATCGAGGTAATGCAAAAAAGCATCTTTTTCGTACCCCACATCAACAAAGGCTGCATTAAGACCGGGCATAATGCGTTTCACTTTTCCGAGAAACACATCGCCTACAGCAAACTTATTGTTGGTTTGCTCTTTGTTTAATTCAACCAGATTTTTGTCCTCAAGCAATGCAATATTAACCTCCGATAGATTCGAATCGATTATTAATTCTCTATTCACGTGTTAAATTTTAGAAGGTAATACAATAGCAATGCGCTATAAAGTTGAGATAATTGTGTAGGACAAACAATATTTATTTTTGAAGGGAAGGATAAAAACACGATAACACGGCAATTCTAAGAAAAATCCCGTGTTATCGCGCAAAGAAACGTTTATTTCTTCTTATGCCTGTTCTTCCTCAAGCGTTTTTTACGCTTGTGCGTCGACATCTTGTGCCTTTTTCTCTTTTTTCCGTTTGGCATAATGCTAATTATTAAAAATGATAAAACTATTTTCCTTTAACTTCGCTAACAAAAGTTTTAGCGGGTTTAAATGCAGGAATGTTGTGAGCGGGGATAATAATGGTAGTATTTCTAGAGATGTTACGACCTGTTTTTTCAGCTCTTCTTTTAATAATGAAGCTACCAAAACCTCTTAAATACACGTTTTCGCCTTCAACCATAGTTTGTTTTACGGTTTCCATGAATGATTCAACTACTGCCTGAACAGCTACTTTTTCGATTCCGGTTTTGTTGGCGATTTCGGTTACAATTTCTGCCTTTGTCATATCAATACTATTTTAAATGATTAAATATTAGTTTTTTAGTTTGGAGGGCAAAAGTAGTACTTTTTTAATAAAAAAAATATAAATCAGCATTTTTTTCATCTAATATGTTCTTTTTAAGTAATTTCGCCTCCCCATGAGCGATATCATCAACCAATTACTGTCGTGGTACCGTAAAAACGGGCGTTTGCTGCCATGGCGCGAAACGTCCGATCCTTACCGCATCTGGCTTTCCGAAATCATGCTACAACAAACTCGTGTAGATCAGGGATTACCTTATTATACCAGGTTTGTCGAAAAATTTCCCGATGTTTTTCATCTGGCCACAGCCACCGAACAGGAAGTGTTTAAACTGTGGCAGGGTTTGGGCTACTACAGCCGAGCCCGCAACTTGCTCAAAACAGCTCAGCAGGTGGTAAGCCGTTTCGGCGGGGATTTTCCCTCCGACCTCAAAACGCTTCAATCGCTTCCCGGAATCGGTCCGTATACCGCGGCAGCTGTTTCGAGTCTGGCGTTTGGCATGCCTCATCCCGTGGTAGATGGAAATGTGTACCGCGTAATAGCCCGCCTGTATGGCGTTACAACGCCCATCCCATCGACGAAAGCCCACAACGAATTTGTAAAAATAGCCCAAACCCTGATGCCAGCCGCCCATCCGGCCCTCTTCAACCAGGCCATGATGGAGCTGGGCGCTCTGGTATGCACCCCTAAGAATCCGCAATGCGATAGCTGTCCGCTGCGCTTAGCCTGCGTCGCCCGTCAGCACGACCAAACGGCTTCGTTTCCGGTACAAATAAAAAAGACAAAACAAAAAACCCTATACCTTTATTATATAGTTATGTCGGTGGAATCGACCCACAAAACGAAAGTCGTGTTGCGACACCGCGACACCAAAGGAATATGGGCAGGATTGTACGACTTTCCCTGTATTGAAACGGGAAATCCCTTGAAAGTGGAGGAAGTAATGGCACTGCTGGCAGGTAAAACAGACTTGCCAATATCAGACTTCAGTATCACCAACATTTCATCCGAATACAAACATTTACTCACCCACCGAATTCTTTTGGCGCAATTTATTTCGATTTTGGTGAAAAAAAATTCATCACTGAAGTTAAAAAAACCATTACTTTTGGTCGAACAATCGGCCTTACCCCATTACCCTGTTCCTGTGTTGGTTGATAGGTTTTTGCAGGATTCCGGGTTAATGGCATCAGGTTGACACAACAAAAATTTTATAGCTATGGCTGGATTAAACAAGGTATTTTTAATTGGAAGAATAGGGAAAGATCCTGAGATTCATGTGTTCGACGACGGAACCAAAAAAATAAGCTTTTCGTTGGCTACAACAGAAAGTTATCGCGACAGAACCACCAACGAGTGGAAAGATCAAACCGAATGGCATAACGTGGTTGGATACCGTTATCTGGCTGAAAAGGCGATCGGAAAAGGCGATTTAATCTATGTGGAAGGAAAGATCAAAAACCGCAAATACAGCGATAAAGACGGCAATGACAAATACATCACCGAGATTCTTTCCGAGAAAATAAATATCCTGGCACGGCCTCAGGGAAGCGACCAGCAAGGCACTTACGAAAGAAAAACAACACCTGAAAACATACCCAATGAACCGAAGGGTTCTGATCAGGGAATGGGAGAGACTTATGAAGATGACCTTCCTTTCTAAATATCAGAGTATTAATTTGCGTACATCTAATTTCTTCGTATTTTTGCCCCTTTAATTGAGCAGATCAATTCAATTGTTTTGGAAAGCACAGATACAGACCCTTTAAGTTTTACGAGCCTGGTACAGGACTCATGGATAACGGCTATGGAAGCCGACACCTGGATCTTTTTACTTATTATTCTGGTATTGCTAGTCTTTTCCGCCCTGATCTCAGGTAGCGAAACGGCGTTCTTTTCGCTCTCTCCTTTCGACTTAACCACCCTTAAAAACAGAGGAGAGAAAAAAGATCTGGCGATACTGGCATTACTTGAAAAACCAAAAAGATTACTCTCTACCATACTCATTGCCAACAACTTCGTTAATGTAGGCATCGTTATTCTATCGGCATTTATTGTTGACAATTTTGTTTCTCCCGACTACCACCCCGCCCTTATATTTTTTATTCAGGTGGTTGTGGTGACATCGATATTGTTGATTTTTGGAGAGATTATCCCAAAAATTCTGGCCAACAAAGAACCCATGATGGTGGCCAACCTGATGGTAAATCATATGCGGTTTCTGATCAGCCTCTTTAAACCCCTGAGTAGTCTGCTGATAAACTCTACCCGACTTATCGATAGCAGGATCAAGAAGAAAAGCCACCCACTTAGCATGAGTGATTTGTCGGACGCCATCGACCTGACCGTAGGTGAAAGCATCACCGATCACGAGAAAAAAATACTGAAAGGCATTGCCACTTTTGGCGAGACCGAAGCCACCGAAATCATGCAGTCGCGTGTAAATATTACGGCCATCGATGCATCGGCTCACTACACCGAAGTGTTGCAAACAGTGCTCGAGTCAGGGTTCAGCCGTATTCCGGTTTACAAAGAGTCGCTCGACGAGGTAGTGGGTATCCTGTATATCAAAGACCTTATTCCCCACCTGAACAAACCTGTTTTTCAAGACTGGATAAGTTTGTTACGGCCTCCCTTTTTTGTTCCTGAGAACAAAAGAATTAATGACTTGCTACAGGAATTCAGGCAGAAGAAAAATCACCTGGCCATCGTAGTGGATGAGTATGGCGGCACATCGGGCATCATAACGCTGGAAGACATCATCGAAGAAATTGTTGGCGATATAAGCGATGAGTTCGATAAAGAACCACATCAATTTAAACATGAGGTACTTCCAAACAACCATTACCTTTTCGAGGCCAAAACACCACTCAACGACTTTTACAAAATAATGCACCTGAAAGACGACTATTTCGACAAGGTAGTGGGTGATGCTGACTCGCTGGGAGGCCTGATGTTGGAATTGCAAGGACGCATTCCGCTCAAAGGCGACAAAATAAAATACCGAAGATTTGAGTTTATTATTCATGATGCAGATGAACGTAAGATCAAAGAAATTGAAGTGGCTGAAATTCCTCCCACCAACAAAACCACCCATGCAAAAAATAAGTAAGTATGTTGCACTGGTTACGGTATTCGTGATACTGGCCTCCTGCGAAAACTCCTATACCCCAAAACCAAGAGGCTATTTCCGCATTGAATTGCCTGAAAAAGCCTACCAGAAATCTGACAGCTCCCTGCCCTACATTTTTGAATTTCCGGCCTATGCCAACATGGGCATCGACAGACAATCGCCTCAGGAAAATTATTGGAGAAACATCAATTTTCCCTATTTCAAGGCCACACTTCACCTTAGCTACAAAACCATCGATCAAAATCTGTTTGAATACCTTGAAGACTCGTACACGCTGGTTTCGAAGCATATACCCAAAGCCGATGCCATTACTGACAGTGTGGTCTACGACGAAAAACGACAGGTTTATGGTCTCATTTACCGCATTGAAGGAAGCGCAACGGCCACACCCTTTCAATTTTTTGTTACCGACAGCACCCACCATTTTTTGAGGGGAGCCCTCTATTTTAATACCACGCCCAACAACGATTCACTCGAACCGGTCATCCGTTTTCTGGAAAAAGATATGCTCCACCTGATTGAAACCCTGCAATGGAACAACGCCGTTGCTGACAACCCCTAACGCTGTTTTCGTGTCTTAACCGAAAAACCATAAAATTATGATTAGAACGTCTATCTCCCTGACCCTGCTTTTTTGCCTTCTGTTCGTGTTTTCATCACGAGCTCAGGATACCCATTCGCGCGTACGTATCATGATTGAACAGGTAGAACTGCAGCAACTTGCAGCGCTCGGCATCGATATTACCGAAGGGCATTACCGTCCCAATGTTTACCTCGAAACCGACCTGAGCGCTTCACAGATTAGTCAGCTTAAAGACAAGGAGATTCCTTACGAAGTATTAATAGACGATGTGACTCAGTTTTATGCCAAACGGGCTGCCGACAGCAAAACAACAACGGTTCTAAGTACCGATGAATATCCTGTTCCTGAACACTTTGAGCTGGGATCGATGGCCGGTTTTTATACCCTGGAAGAAGCCTTGAGCGAACTCGATGAAATGGCGTCACTATATCCGAATCTGATCAGCACCAAAGCCCCTATATCCACCGACACCCTCACCCACGATGGCCACATGCTCTATTGGGTAAGGATTTCGGATAATGCCGGACAAAACGAAGACGAGCCTGAATTGCTGTATACCGGACTGCACCATGCCAGAGAGCCTATCAGCCTNCAGGCGTTNGTATACTACATGTGGTATTTGCTCGAAAACTATGCTTCCGATGAGGAAGTGGCACGGTTGGTTGACAACACNGAAATGTATTTCGTGCCAGTNGTAAATCCGGATGGTTACGAATATAACCGGGTGAGCTATCCTGCCGGAGGCGGCATGTGGCGAAAAAACCGAAACAACAANGGNGATGGCACNTTTGGTGTCGACATCAACCGNAATTACTCTTACATGTGGGGTTACGACAATTCGGGCAGTTCGCCTGTCACCTACGAAGAAACCTACCGTGGCGNAGCACCCATGTCTGAACCTGAGACGCGCAACATACGCCAATTTTGTGGTGAACACAGTTTTCAAATTGCATTGAATTATCATTCCTATGGAAACCTCCTCCTTTACCCATGGGGGTATTTGCCTGAGACTGCACCTGATCATGAAATCATGACAGACTTTGGTCGTTTGATGACCGCCCGGAACAACTACCTCTACGGCCCGGGTGGACCTACCCTCTACCCTACCAACGGCGACTCCAACGACTGGATGTACGGCGATGAGGATTATAAGGGTAAAATTTTCGCTTATGTGCCCGAGGTTGGTGATTCAGGTGATGGGTTTTGGCCTGAGATCTCCAGAATTATCCCCCTTTGTCAGGAAAATGTTTTTCAGAGTATGATGGCTGCCAGGTTGTTGCTGCACTATGCCGAAGTAACTTCAACCTCTCCAATGGCTGTGCCACAGCTCTCCGGACAAGCGCATTACGACTTCAAACGCTTGGGACTAAAGGATGGGGGAGTTTATACCGTATCCATTATCCCCCTCGATAACCATATACAGTGGGTAGGCGAGCAGGTAGTTTACAACGACCCGGAACTGCTTGATATTGTTGCTGATTCAATCGCTTTCGGACTCAATTCGGGGATTGAAGCCGGAACACCATTCTACTATCTGCTTTCGGTAAACGATGGCCACGAAACCATCAACGATACGGTGATGCGTGTGTTTGGAACAGAACTGGAGATCTTTGTTTCCGACATGGAAACGGACTTGTGGAAAAGTACTAAATGGGACGAAACCATGCTGGCTTATCATTCACCACTCAAATCGATGACCGACTCGCCCACAGGCATTTACTCCAACAACGAAAATTCGGAGGTAGTGCTCGATTCCATAATTGATCTTTCCGGTGCTAAAGCTGCATTCCTTCGGTTCTGGGCCAAATGGGAACTTGAAAAAGGATACGACTACGTTCAGGTTTTCGCCAGCGCTGACACCGCTTTAGGATGGACAGCCCTGCAGGGAAAATATACAGTTACCGGAACCGAATACCAAGCCGAAGGTGAACCGGTGTACGATGGCTTTCAATATACCTGGATAGCAGAAGAAATCAACCTCAGCGCCTTCCTCGATCAACAAATCATGATAAAATTTGTGCTGCAAAGCGATCAATACCAACGTGAGGATGGATTCTACTTCGACGACCTCACCGTTTCAGTTATATCACCGTCTACCGGAAATACACCCACTGAAAGCAACACATTATCAGATCAGTTGGTTGTTTATCCAAATCCTGTTTCTGAAAAACTATTTCTGAAATACAGCACGTCCACGACCGATAACCTCAGTGCAGTAATATACAATGCCGTAGGAAAATCTGTTGCCCGCCACCACCTGTCGCCTTTAGTGGGTCAAGCCGGGATTTCCGTCGGCGAACTTAAACCCGGGCTATATTTTGTAGCTTTAAAATCAGGTGATATCACCCTTTCGGTTAAGAAATTTTTGGTAGAATAAACTGTTTAAAACCAGAAACTACCATAATTGAGCCCCTTTGACTGAAAAAGTCAACACACAGTTTATGCATGATTTCTTGCATAGCGGAAATAAGTTAAAAAAAAACTAACTTTTTATCGCATAATCCGGTATTTTTGCCATTCACCACATACGAATTAACACCTGTTATGGGACAGAAGAAAAAACGAATCGGGATATTAACTGCGGGGGGCGATTGTCCGGGATTAAACGCAGCCATCAGGGGAGTAGGTAAAACAGCCATCGTGAAATACGGGATGGAAGTTGTAGGCATATCGTCGGGTTTTACCGGGTTAATTAACAAAGAGTATGAGGACCTCAACGAGAGACAACTCTCGGGCATCCTCACACTTGGGGGCACAATTTTAGGGACTTCACGCGAAAAACCCTACAAACGCAATGGTGAGCTGGATATCGATAAACCCGCTTTGATAAAAAAACATTACGACGAAATGAAACTCGATGCCGTGGTGTGCATAGGAGGCAACGGAACCATGAAAACAGCGGCATTGCTGGCAAAAGAAGGACTTAATGTTATTGGCATTCCAAAAACCATCGACAATGATGTGTGGGGTACAGATGTTACTTTTGGATTCGACTCGGCCCTGTGGATAGCCACGGATGCCATCGACAGGCTGCATACGACGGCCAACTCGCATAAACGCGTGATGGTAATAGAATTAATGGGACATGACGCCGGCTGGTTAACGCTGTATGCCGGAATGGCCGGAGGAGGCGACGTTATTCTGATTCCGGAACTACCTTACGACATCGACATAGTGAACCAATACCTGAAAGCCAGGGCCAGAAAGAAAAAATCGTATTCAATTGTGGTAATTGCCGAAGGCATAAAACGCCCCGAAGGGATGTCGGCAGCAGATTATATTGCCTCCCAAATTGAGTCGGGAACGGGACTCGAAACACGCAAAACGATTTTAGGCTACATCCAGCGCGGAGGTAGTCCCTCTCCCATGGACCGCATTCTGGCCACACGTTTTGGCGCTCATGCCGTTGACCTGATAGCCAAAGAAAAATTCGACAGAATGGTCATAAAGAAAGGTGAAAAAATAAAATCACTTCCGTTGGATGAAGTAGGAGGAAAAACCAGGCTCTTACCTGAAAATCATCCGGTAATAAAAAAGGCCTGGGGATTGGGAATCTGCCTTGGCACAAAAAAATAAACTCCCTCACTTCAGCTTTATGCTTTTCATTCGATCCCTCACTGCGCTGATCCTAATAGGATTGTTGTCATTTTTCGGCTGTAGGCCATCACCTTCATCACATGAAATGGACAAGCTACAATCAACTCAAGTCACCACATTGGAAAATAGCTTAGCCCAATTGAAAAGCATCGGCGACCCGGATAGTTTAATCATGTTGGCCTCATTAGAATCAGAAAAGCTTGATGAATTACTGTCAGACTCGTTGCTGGCCCTTTACTACCAGCAATCCGGGTTGATGCTTTATGCTAAATCCATCTACGATCTGTCGGAGGAATATTTCCTTAGAAGTCAGCATTTTTATGAAAACGCCGGACTTCCCTCAGCCGCCATTCGTATGCTGGCCAACCGGGCCGTGTTAAACGAGCTTAAAGGAAACTACAAAGAAGCCATAGACATGTATCTGAAAGCCGCCTACTATTTTTCAGATCAAGACGACAGCCTTTCACTGGCTCACGTATATACCAATATTGCAGTAGTTTATGAAGAAATGGGAGTCCCCGGTAAGGCACTCGAATACAACAAATCAGCCTTGTTTATCAGGCAACAAAAAAAAGATACCCTCAGCACGGCAACAAATTTTAACAACATCGGGGTAATTTTCGATGAATACCGCAATCAGCCCGACTCGGCCTTGTATTACTATCAAAGAGCGGAACAAATATACAGGACATACCATGCTCCGGCTCAACGGGCCTACGCCCTGAATAACGTTGCACGTATGCACCTCGAGCTAAACAAACAGGATTTGGCCTCGCGTGAGCTGGCCACCGCCTATGGGTTAATGGACAGCTTAAATAACCTGCATGGAAAAGCCAAGGTGTTGAGAAATCAGGGCGAGCTTTATTTTTCGCAAATGAACAGCAAAAAAGCCATCGAAGCATTCCGACAAGCTTTGGTGTTGTTTAAAAACCTAAATGATCAGAAAAGCCTGCTCGAGATGAGTGAGCTTATGTCAAAAGCCTATCTGGCCTCAGGAAACTACCCCAAAGCCATCGAATTTATGAGTAAGCAAAATCAACTGAAAGACTCGCTTATGAATACCGAAAGCAAGGCGGTTATTGCTGAAATGGAAACCAGATTTCAGGTAAAAGAAAAAAACAAAACCATAAAACTACTTGAACTCCAGGACGAGATGAACAAC
>JGI10211J34971_10000839_pt1 | contig 25715 bp, 27 predicted proteins | sample Etolagsediment_FD_34971 | JGI IMG/M metagenome (IMG submission 34971)
AACATACCCGCATAATTTTCGTAAAGTTTTTTTCGGTTCTGATAATTATTTTCCCGTAAAAGAAAAACATAATCAATATTTGACCGTAAGTTTGGCGGTATTCCTATTGCATATTGCATTAAGAGAATAAACATGATTCCCCAATGACGTCCATTCATAAATATTTCCCTAATAACCTTGTCTTTTTTCCAGTCGTTATCATATAAACAATCATCCATAATTAAGAAGGCACGATTATCAATATCATCTTCCCCTAGCCCAATACGTTTCTTCAAATTTTTCTGACGCTTGATGAATTCATTGGTAATACGAGGTTGATATTCATCATGAATAAAAATTGGCGGAACAATATCTCCGTAAAATTTATTGGCATTTTCGGTAGGACTAATGACTGTTCCAGAAGGAAGATATTGTTTATAAAAAAGTAAATCTTTGGTTAAAAATGATTTTCCAGTATTACGTTTTCCAATTAATACAATAACGGAATCATCTTTAATCATATTCATACTAAATCTTTTTAATTGTAAACTCATCACTAGTTATATTATTGATAAAAAATAAATAAATTTAACGAAAAATATATTATTACTTTATTACTTATTTTTTAATATAAAAATTTATACATTAAAATTTATACATTAAAATTTATACATTAAAATTTATACATTAAAATTTATACATTAAAATTTATACATTAAAATTTATACATAATTTTTTATATAATATATAAAAAATTTAAATTGGAAAAGATATAAAATAAATGTTATAAAAATAAAATAATAAAACATTATAATTTAATTATTTTCTAATATTCCTACACTAATATCATCATCAAAAATTGTTAATTTATCTTTTACTTTTTCTTTTAATTCATGAGAAATTTTTTGTTTAACATTTCCACCACTAGTTATTGTTGAATCTGATATTTTATTTCCGGTAGTTGTACTAAAATATTTATAACCATAATAAATGCTTAATGATAATAAATAAGATACTAAAAATAAAATTATTGAATTTATATATTTATTTTTTTGTGTTGGTTGTTCATTTTCTTCATTATCACTATTATTTTTCTTTGTTATATGAAAATAAATAATAGATATAATAAGAGAAGTTATTAAAAATATAATATATGGTTCAAATAAAATGGCAGGAATCATTTATAATAATTATTTATAATTTTATTATTAAAAGTAAACTAATTACGCTATTATTTAAGCATCAAAATCAATATCACTATCATCACCTCCATTTTGGTCATTGTTTAAGTCAATGAATTTATATTCTTTTTGTAAAGATAAAATATCTTTTTTAGATTCTTTATCTTCATTATGAATATCTGATGAAAAATTAAAATTAGCTAAATTTTGGTCATATTTTTTTTGATAAAAAGATTGTGATTGTAAATTTGATTGCGATGATTTATTTTGTATTGATGAGGGCATTTTTTTTATAAATTGTTTATTGTTAATTTTTTTTATAAATTTATTTGAAGATTGTTGTCGTGATGGTCTTAATACCTCATTTAAAGATGGTGTAGAATTATTTGATAAATTTAATGTTGACCTTTCTTTTTTTTCAATATTATCAATTTTAGTTAATAAAGGATTATTTGACAATTCTATATTTTTAACTTCAGGGTTGTTATTTGATTGTATTATTAATTCATTTGTTAAAGATTGAATAGTATCAGGTTCAATTTTATTTTCATTATTATATTGTTTATCTATTTTAATAATCTGATTAGTTACATTTTTATCTATTGAAGGTGTATTAAATTTTTCTTTAAAAATAATTTTTTTTTGTTCTTCTTCGAATGGTTGTTTAAGTCCATTTTTAAGTTTTTCTATAGTATAAGAATCATCTGTTGCTACTGAATTTATTTTTTGTATTTGTAATGATGATGGTTCACCTCCAGATCTAATTAAATCATACTCATCATCTTCCTTATTTTCATCATCATTTTCATTATATTCATCTTCATTATTTTTATCTTCGTCATCATCTTCCTCACTATCATTTTCCTTTTTAACATTTTCCTTTTTATCATCATCTTCATCATCATCTTCATCATCATCTACTTCATCATTTTCCTCATCTTCATTTCCCTCATCTTCATTTCCCTCATCTTCATTTCCCTCATCTTCATTTTTCTCATCTTCATTTTCCTCATCTTCATTTTTCTCATCATCATTTTCCTCATCTTCATTTTCCTTTTTATTTGTATTATTTTTGATTATATAATTAATTTCATTAGTTTTATTAACTTTATTAAATATTTTTGGTTTTTGAAATTCAGTATAATTATTTGCCGTCAATCCTTGTTTTAATATATCACGAATTGGTAAAAAATTACGTACTGCATTCTGTATAGAATTATTAATAATAGATAATGTTTCTCTTAAATTATTATGCTTTTCTTTTGGTGTTATTGTTTTTGAAACATCAAATATATAGGGGTTTTTATAAATTTCTTTGGAACATTCGATGTAACATTTATGAATAAAATGCTGTGTTTGTGGAACATTAATTTGTAAATTCATTGCTTCTATACTATTAATTTGAACAGATGTTAATATTTTAGTATTGGATATAAAAACAGCTTTAATTAAATTATCCAAATAATCGCAATCAGATACTTTTATTATACGTGAATGTTCATTTTTAATCATATCAATATTCCATAAAGGAATATCTTTAAGACTTTTTTGAAATAATTTTATAACACTTGAACTCTGAATATTTTTTTCATATAATTCTTCACTTAATCTATCAATTAATTCTTCATAAATAGATTTAAAACCTTCATATAGTCGTGGTGTCAAAATTTGTTGTAATTGATTAGTATATTCTTTTCTAGCTTCTACTAATACTGGAATAGATGTCATAATATACTAAAAAAATATAAAAATATAATTTATTATTTACGCATTTTTCTAATATAAATATATAATATATGGATAATAATAATTTAACTCAAAATAATATAAATAAATATAATGATTTTTTATATAAACAACAAAATATTCCTTTTTTTACAATTAATGAAAAAATAAGTGGTAAATATATGATTATTCCATGGTTAATATTGTTATTTATTGCTGGAATAATTATTATAATATAAAATTAATAAACGAAATAAGAATAAAAAAATATTTTTATTCTTATTTAATAATATATGGAAGAAAGTGAAGAAATAAAATATACAATTTATCAAAATATTTATAATTATAAAAATTATACTTTATTTTTAATTATTTTATTTATTTTATTTATGTTAATTTATTTTTTAATGATATTTAAAAAATTAAATTGATATATTAATAATATGAATTCTTGTATAAATCAACTATTTCAAGAAGGAGATTATCATATAAATAAAATAAAAGAATCACAAATAAAAAAACATAATCATGATAAAAATGCATGGATTATTATTAATAATACTGTATATGCTTTAAATAAAAATGATAAAGAATTATTAGATATTTTTAAAGATTATTATGGAAAAAATGCAACATTTTTTATTAAAGAAAATATGACAAATAAAGAAATCATTTTATTAATGCATAATTTATCATCTAGAAAAATAGGTAATATACATATCATTAAAAATCACAAAAATAGTAATCCAATATAGAATTAATGTTTGATTTTTAAATACTTTAATTTAAAAATAAAAGTATTTAAAAATAAAAATTTATTTATTATTATAATAAATAATGAGTACTAAAAATAAATTATTACAACAAATATCTAATTTTATAGATGAATTAAATACAACTTTTCCAAATAATAATGATATTTATATTTTTAAAGAAAAATTTTTATTTTTAAAATCTGTAAATTCACAACTTATTATAGAATATTTTATTAAATATATTTATCCATTAAAAGAATCTATTTTGAACCAAGATGAAAAATTTTTTTTAGAAGGAGGAGGACAAGATGAAGTAAAAGATAAAAATGGATTAAATATGAGAGATAATTTAAAAAACTTATGGATAAATCAAATGTCAGAAGATAATAAAATAATTGTTTGGAAGTATTTTAAAATATTTATTTTATTAAGTGAAAAATATATTAATGAATAATTAATGTAATAAAATCACAAAAGCAAATGAATATGTGGTTTTCTGAAAACTTCGGCGTTTGAAATGTTAAAAGGTGTAAAAGCATATAAATATAACATATTATATTTATATTTGCATAGGTGTATTATTAGTGTGAATTCAGGAGTATATATTTATTATAAATTGGTGTATATACTGGTGTCAAATCAATCCTAAAATATTCTTTAGATAACCGATGTAATTTTTATTATTTTATAAAAAATATATTTGATATTTGAAAAGTAATTTTTGCTTTATTATATACATACTATGTTATTATCATCTTAGTAATCAATCATATTACATATTAATTTATCTAATACGTATAATAATTTAAGAATATATTTGTATTTTATATTAAACTATATTATTAATATTATCTTTATTATCAACTTCTTTATTATGATGAAATAAACATACATATAAAGGAGAAAATATAATATATAATAATATTAATCCAGATGAAATTGTTAGTAATATAAATTGAACAAAACCAAATGTCCATAAATTTGTGTCTGATAAGTTATCACAACTATATTTGAATAACTCAAGTCCTAACCAAATTGCTAATCCAAGATTTAACAAGCCTGGAAATAATAGGTTAGTATGATTATCTTCATCTTTTTTTTTTTGAAATATCAAGTTAAGAATACCATAGATTAATATAACAAGTATAGCATACAATAGATGAGAATCTTTACATTCTTTAGCAATATTATAGTCTTCAACTATAAATTTAATTCCAAATACATAGTATGATATAATTGCAGCAATTAATGCTAAATAAAAACATCCCACACTAAGTATTAAGAAACATTCCATACAATTTTTTTTACCACTCATTTTGAAAATATAGTAATATAATTTTGAAATAAATATAATTAAACTATTTAATATTATAAAATTATATGTGTCATTTTTTTTTGATTTTATGTTTAGTTTATTTTATTATTTTTATTAAAATTAAAGTATAAATATACTATTTAGAATAAATAATTATTTCATGTATATAGGAATAAATATATAAATTAATAATATATATGTCATCCTTTTTAAAAAAAGATTTGGAAAAATATACTTGGGGAATTGGAATAGAACATGAAATGCATTTTTTTCATATTCCTAAATCTAGTAGTAAAGAATCTATTGAAGATATAATTGTATTTGATTCTGAATCATGTGTTCTAAGATTACTTGAAAATAATAATAAAGGAAAAATTATTTTATCTGATGATGAATATAAATTTTTAAATGGTATTGTTTCTACATTTGAATTAAGTGGACGTGTATGTAATCAAAAAGTAGTATTAGAACGTTTACCTATTAAAATGCCTGAATTTATTACTTGGAAACCTTTCTGTACTGTTAAAAATGATAGAAATATGATAAATATGATAAAAGGGTTGGATGAAACACGAGAACGTTTTATAAATATAATTAAAAAAGATGAATTAGCTAAAAAATTAATTCAAAAATATGGTTCATTGGGACAACATCCTTTTGGAATGTCTCGTACAATTAAATATTGTAAAACTATTAAAAATAATGAATATATTTTTGAAAAAGATAAAAAAACAAAAAAAGATGTAGTTCATACTGATTATAATGGAAGTTATCATGTTACATTAACATTACCATATACTGAAAAAACAACTGATCTTAAATTTTTAAAAATGCACCAAAATTTTGCAAATCAACTACAGTGGTTAGAACCACTTATTTTAACTGGATTTTTTACAGGTGATGAATATGCTCCAGGAAGTATAAAAGAACGAACAAATGGTAGTTATCGTGTAATGATTGTTGGATGGGGTAATATTGCTGGAAGTGATATTCGTTTATTTAATAAAGGTCTTGGTCGTTATGCTAAAACACCAACATATTGGCGTGATAATTTTAAACTTTATGAAAGTAATAAATTAAAACCATGCTATAAACCTTCTCCGAAAGCTCAAGTAGAAGGTGCACTTACGACGTTAAGTACTGATTTTAGAACTTTTGGCGAAGATACAATTACTAACGAACGCATTTCTGGCGCTCCAATGAAAAAACCTAATGGAATTGAATTTCGTATTTTTGACCATTTTCATAGTCAACAACTTCAATCTTTATTATTATTTATAATACTTGTTGCTGAAAATTCTAGAAATAATCAATCAACAAAATATGTATATCAAAATAAAGATTGGATTAAAAGTGTTCATTTAATTATGAAAGATGGATATAGTGCTATTTTACCTAAAAATTATATTAAGGAAATTGAAGAACAACTTAATATTAAAATAAAATGTAATTCTTATAGAGCATATGATATATTTTTAGAAATATTTAAAACTTTATATAAAAAACATATAGATGGTTTATGGACAAAACTATTATTTGGTCTTCATCATAGTCCACTTACTAAAGAAAAATTAAAAAATGAAGTATATTATTTTTCAAGTGTTAATCAAAATGCATGGGGATTTGCTTTATTAATTAAAATGAATCGTAATAAAGAATTTCATAATAAAATGGTAGAAATGCTAACTAACTTAAAATTATTTGAATATATTAATGAAATAAATTTAGAAGAAATGGTATTAAATTATTTAGGAAAATTATGGAAAAAAGATACATATAAAATTATTCAATTTTTAAAAGATTTATTAATTTTATCATTTAAAAATAATAATATTTATAAAATTCAAAAATCTATTTTATTGATTAGATTAAAAGAAATAAATAAAAATACAAATAAATTGTTATTAAATGATTATTTTAATGTAAATTATATTTCTAAAAAAATAATATATGAAGAAAATAATAATAATAATTTAAAAAAATAAAATTTAAAAAAATAAAATTTAAACAAAAATAAAATTATTATTTTTTTTCTTTAGTTTAATTATAGTATGACTTTAATTAAATTTAATTTAGAAAATAAAACAAATGATTGTCGAAAAAAAGAAATATTAAATAAGCTTAATAAACTTCAAGAAGTTGTACATTCTGATAAAAATTATAATGAATTAGTTTATCATATTATTACAAATGCTGCTTTAAATAAAAAAAATATAAAAGTAAATTTAGATCATTATGGAAATTATAGTGTTATTGATACTAAAAATAAAATTGTAGGTGGAGGTTTATTTAATTCAACGGGAGGTAATTCATCTGTTCTCACACCAGTTAAAAATACTATTGAAAAAAATACAAACGTTAAATCGAAAATTACTGAAAAATCAATTGTTTCAGAAGAAGGTAATGATAAAACTAATTCTATAATAAGTAAAGAATCAAAACAAAGTATCAGTTTTTTAAATACAATATTTCCAGCTACTAATAGCACAAAAACACAGAGTATAGTAAAACAAAATAATAATGGAACTGATGGATCAAAAGGTGTTCTAGTACCTACTAGTGATGTTGAAACTGATGGTGCTGTTGAAACTGATGGTGCTGTTGAAACTGATGGATCAAAAGGTGATCTAGGACCTACTAGTGATGTTGAAACTGATGGAGCAAAAGGTGATCAAGGATATACTGGTGCTGTTAAAACTGATGGTGTTGTTAAAACTGATGATTCAATAGGTGATCAAGGACCTATTGGTGCTGTTGAAACTGATGGTGCTGTTAAAACTGATGATACAACAGGTGTTAAAGGAACTACTGATACTAGTGATGTTGAAACTGATAGATTAAAAGGTGTTCAAGAAAATAATAAAAATTCATGGTTGTCAAGATTATTTATTGGTGGAAAAAAACAAACTATGGAAGATGATGATAGTTCCTATCCTTCTTTTCAAACAACACTATTCCACGAAGATTCCGAAGATTTATTTATGGATCATGTTAAAAATATGTCTAGTAAAAAATATTTACGTTCATTAACAGTTCAAGAACTTAAAGATATTATGAAATCCAACCAAATGAATGTTACACATAATGGGGCTTATTATAATAAAGATCAAATGGTAAATAAAATATATCAATTTTATAAATAAAAATTAATTTATTTTAGATATAAAATGTATTTAAAAATATAATTTCTTTATTAATTATTAGTAATTAATTACAATGTCTAATTTAGAGAACGAATTTCAAAAAAAAACAGAAGAAGTTAAATCATTAACAGAAATGTCTAATAATAATAAATTATTTTTATATAAATATTATAAACAAGCCACAATTGGAAATAATAATACAGAAAAACCAGGATTTTTTGATTTTGTAGGAAGAGAAAAATGGAATGCTTGGGAAAGTGTAAAAGGTGTTTCAAAAGATACAGCAATGCATGAATATATTATTCGCGCAAATGAATTACTAAATGAATAATTTTAATTATTGTTTCATTTTTTATAAATTATAAATTTATAAAAATATAATTTTATATTTACTTATAAATAAAATTTTGCTATGTTTTAGGTTTTCATTTTTATTCCATAACCAGTCATACTATTTGCTTGAACCCATGGACTATCATTTTCAAACATATTATTTATACCTGCGATTGATAACAAAGGTCTTTGAGTATCTTGTTCTTGATCAAAAGTTTTTTCAATATAACGATATTGAACAACTGGTGGAGGGCATTGTAAATTATTTTGTACATATCCAACTCCTACTAGTATTAATCCAATAATAGCCAATAATAATATAATTGATTTCATATAATTTATAATAATATTTTAATTATTATTTTAATAAAAATATATTAAATTAATATATAATGGAACACCAAGATTTTACTACAGTAAATATAGGAAAACCTAAAATTAGTTTACCTAAAATAATTATGCCACGTAAGTATAATTTAGATTTACATAAAATAAAAATTGAAAATGAAAATGAATCTTTTCAAATTTCCAAAATACCTACTAAATTATGTCATGAAATAATTAGCGTTCGAAATTCTAAAAAATTAACACAAAAAAATATAGCAAATCAGTTAAATATTCAATTAAATATATATAATGAAATTGAAAATGGAAAAGCAATATATGACAAGAAAACAAAAGAAATTATTCAAAAAAAACAACGTTTATTATCGGTAAAATTTGAAAATAAATAAATGATAATTATATTGTTAATAAATTTGAAATATAAGAATATAATCGTAATTATAATTTTTATTATAGATTTATTGAAAAAGATAATGATTATTATTTTTAACTTATTATACTTTTTTTTTAATTTATTTATTTAACATATTTTTTATCCTATTTGTTATAAAATCATCCAATTTATTTAATGAAATGATTTCAAATATTGCGTGTCCATATATACTATAATCATTAAATATATTTTCAATTGAAAATTCATCTAACAATTCATTAGAAACATGATGTAAATCTTCTTGATGTAAATATTTAGCAAAATATTTATCTTCTGGAAAATTAGGATCATATAAAAAGTAATTATATTTAGAAGTAATATAGCTCATATAGCTTTTTTTTCTGAAACTAGTACCACCATTTCCATTATAAATACCTTTTAATTGAGTTATGTTTTCAGGCCAACGAGCTCCTATATAAGGATAATTTAAAAATTTTGAATTAAATTTTCCAAAAGCAATTGAATCATATTGATATAACAGTAAATTTTCTTCATTTATCGAATCCCAAAAAGATGATGATTTTAATAAATTACTATATTCATTAATGTTATTTATTTTTGATATAAAATGAAATTTAGCTTTTACATTTAATCTATCTAATACATTTTGAAATTTATATTGTTGTTCTTTTATTGTAAATATATGTAAATTCCATGAATCATCTACACTATATAGAAATAAATGAGTAATTAATTGAAATAAAATTTTATCAAATCTATCATCGATAAATATAAGCGCTTTTGTTTTTGATTCATCATAATCAATAAAGGGGTATTTAAGTTGTTCAATATGTTCTTTATTTTTATAAATACAATATTTAAAAAAATGCATTTTATTTTTAGAACCATAATAATACCAATTATAATGTAAAAATTTATTAATAATATTATCATTATTAACATCATTATATTCATTATCATCATCATTATTAAAGTTATTTGAAAGTTTATTATTTTTATTTTTACTAAGTAAATTAAATAATGATTGATCATAAAATAAACTATTAAACTTTGGATATTTATAATGAATATTTTGTACAATATTACTATAATCAGTATAAATTATATCTTTAGAAGTTGTTTTTTTAAAATATAACGATGAAATATTTTTTAATAAAATAAGTGAATGTTTTATATTTTCCAATATGTATTCATATTCATATAAAATATTATCTTGAATTTTTATAATTTTAAATTTAATTGTTTCATGTTTTAAATTTTTATTTTTAATATATAAATAATTTTTATTATTATATTCAAAAAATAAATATTGATATATTTCATTTATATTATATATATCAATAAAATAATCATTAAAAAATAAAAAATGATTATATTTCATATTTTTAAATATACTAATATATATTATAAAAAAAAAAAATATATTAGACTATTTTGTAAATAAAATATTTTGATTTATTATATATATGTATATTCAATGTTACATATTATATTCAAAAATAAATAATTATCTTCCTTCTAAATATTATAATTTAAAATTAATTAATAAAATAGGTGAAGGTAATTATGGCATAGTTTATGAATTAAATAAAAATTATGTAGTTAAAATTTTCAAAAATTCATTTGCTAATTCAAATATTAATAATGAATCAAATTCATTAATACCTTTAAAAAATGAAAATAGAGAAATAAATTTTTTTATACAATATTTAAATAATAAACAAAATACAAATAATAGTTTTTTTATTGATGTAAAAGCAATAGGTGTTATAATAAAAGATTGTGATTTATATAATATAAAAGTAAATAAAGATAGTTTTTTTATGATTATGCCATCGTGTATTTCCATATATAATTTATTAAACTTATGGAAAAAACCATTAATAAATGAAAAAAATGGGATTGAACTTATACTAAATATTATGAAAAGAATGATTTATATTCAATTATATTTATATAATGAATATAAATTATTTAATTTAGATATAAAATTAGATAACTTTATGATTGATAGGAAAAAAAAATTATCTATTGATAATATTATTAACATTGATTTAGGATTAATTAAAACAAAGACATCTGAAACGTATTCATTTAATTATAATTATAATATATGGCCAAAAGGTGATAATTTAAATTTAGATAAAATACCTTCATATTCGTTATGTATAAATTGTTTAGAAATTTTATTAGGGAAAAAAATATTAAATAATATGAATAATATATATATTCGAGAACAATTAAATATTTTAAAAAATAATGTTGAAGTATTTAATATATTTTATAATGGTTTATTATTAAAGTTAAATTTAAAACAATTATTAAAATTAATTTTAAGTTATTTAGAAAATAATAATAAATAATAAATATGTTATTATATTATAATATATTATAATATGTTTGAACAATTTAAAAAAACTGATCTATTATCTATCATTTCTAATATGAAAAAAAAAGAAATAAGTGATATGATGAATATTTATAATAGTAAAAATAATCAAACAATAATAAATACAATTAAAAAAAATAACAAAGAATTATATAACAATTTATTAATAAAAGATGATTTAAATAAACAAATTAAAACAAGTAAACAAAATAATATAAAAAAAAAAACTATTCTCATTAAAAAAGATAATTTACAAAAAAAAATAAGTTCTTTTCAAATTTCTATGAATAATAATAATATATATAAAAATATATAAAAATATATAAAAATATATAAAAATATATAAAAATATATAAAAATATATAAAAATATATAAAAATATATAAAAATATATAAAAATATATATAATGATAATGAATAATAAATTATTATATATACTTAAAATATTATAAATACTTATAATATTTTAAATAATATAATATTTTTTATTCGAATTAATAATAAATATATTATCCATAAATATGATTAATAAAGAATTAAAAAAATATATTAACAAATCAATAGTTCGTATTAATGCTGAAGTAATAGATATTAATATAAATATACCATATGAACTAAAAACACCATTAAAAGGACAAGGAACTGGGTTTTTTATAAATAATAATGGTTTAATACTTACATGTGCACATGTAGTAGAAAGTGCTAAAAATATATACATTGAAGTTCCAAATATATCAAGTAAAAAATATTTATGTTATATTGTTAGTATATGTCCTGAATTTGATTTAGCATTAATACAAACAAAAGAAATTTTCAATAAATATTATTTAAAAATGGGTAATTCACAAAAATTAAACTCAGGTGATAAAGTATTTGCTGTTGGATTTCCAAAAAATTTCTCTAAAATTAATGTAAATAATATAAAATATACAGATGGAATTATAAGTGGTCATCAAGATGGTTTAATTCAAACAGATACTGCTATTAATCCTGGAAACTCAGGAGGTCCTTTATTTTATAAAGATAAAGTTATTGGAATTAATTCTAAAAAATTAGTAGGTGATAATGTATCTAATATTGGCTACAGTGTTCCAATTCATTGTTTCCAAAGTATTTATAATGATAATGATTTAAAAAATAAAATTATATATCGACCTTCTTTAGAATGTGTATTAAATAATACAAATGAAAATATAGTAAAATTAATGACAAATAATAAAGAAAAAACAGGTGTATATATATCTAAAATTTTTGATAAATCAATATTAAATCAATTTAATATTCCTGAAAATTGCATATTAACAAAATTTGATAAATATAAAATAGATAATTATGGATATACGAATTATCGATGGATTGGAGAAAAAGTTCATTTAAATAATATTTTAAATAATTATAAAAATAATAAAAAAGTAAATATTTTTTATTATTTTAATAATAAAAAATATGAAAAAATAATTACATTAACAACATATATTCCACCTATTAAAAAAATATATCCTAATTTAGAAGAAATTCCTTATTATATAATTGGAGGAGCTATTTTTATGGAATTAACAATAAATCATATTCAAAATAATATAACAATCTTTATTACTCTTGATAAAGATGAATTAAAAAAAAAAATATTAATTTGTTCATTTGTATTTCCCAACTCAATGGCTGATATTTTAAATAATATAAAAAGCGGTGATATTATATCAGAAATAAATAATCAAAAAGTATGTAATATGAATCAATTTAAAAATGCTATTAAAGAACCAATTTCTTTTAATAATAATAAATTTTTTAAAATTGAAACAAATAATAATAAAGTTTCATTATTTGAATATAATCAGTTAAAAAAACATGATAATGAACTAGCATTAATATATAGATTTAATAAAAAAAATTTTAATGATTATAATAATCAAAAATGAAAATAATTACAAAAAATATTTAAACAACAGCAAATAAATTATCACCAACATAAACACCTTCTGGATTACTAAATGGTTTTATATTTTTTTTATTAAATTGTCTATTTACCATTTCATTATAATCATCGCATTTTTTACCTTTATTATTATTGTTATTTTCTTCTTCAAATTCTTCTTGAAATAATTTACATTTTTTCTTTAATTCTTCACGGTCAATTTCTTTTTTTGATTTTTTCTTACCATATTCACAATAATCTGGTATATCTTTTTTATTAATATAATTATTAAAATCAGGGTGTTCAATTATATTATAATTTTTAATTGTTTTACAACGTTTTGGCATAGGACATACTGGACAAATTGGACATACTGGACAAATTGGACATTTAGGACAAGCTTTAATTTCACTTTTTAAAATATATTTTGATAAATCAACTTTTGGACATGATGGAATATTACTTTTTAAAATATATTTACTCATATCAGGACACGATTTTACCATATTTTTAGTAGCAAATCTACTAGTGTCAGGTGAAGGTGGAATACTACTTTTTAGTACATATTTATCAATATCTTTATTTTTCGTTATATCGCAATTATAGCAAGATGGATATATTGCTTGTTTAATATCTTCTTCACAAATATCTTTTTGACATTCTTTTTCAATTGGAAAAGGACGAAATGGTGGTATTGGTTCACCTGGTGTTTTACATTTTTCTTTAGGTGGAGGTATTGTATTTTGTGGTAATCCCCATTTATATAATTGAGATGCACCTTCAGTTTGATCATTTGTAGAAGAAACACTTGGATTAAAATTTTCTATTAAACTTTCTTTTAATATAATATTTTTTTCATTTAAATTTAGAGGTGTATTTTGACTTAAATAAATACCTAAAATAGCTATAACAGTAATAAAAATAAGAAACCATATTAAAATATCATTCATATCTATATATAAAATATATATAAAAATATTTGTAAAAAAATAAAAATTAATCTTTAATATTACAACCCCAACATGGTATCTTATCTTTTCGAATATATTTTTTAAAATCAGGGTGTTCTTCAATATTATAACTACTTGGTAAACAATAATCTTTTGGATTTTCAAAAAATTTTCTTAATTTAATACATTTTTCATCATTTTTATATTTAGGATCCCAGCACATACAATTATCATCATATTCATAATTTAAGTGACAATAATTAGAAACTGCTTTTTTACATTTATCATTAATATTTAATTTATTATAATCATCTACATTCCATTTAACATCTAGACAATTACTAATATTACATGGATTTAATTCATTAATTGTATATGGACAATTATTATTATTATTTAATTCATTATCTAAATTATTTTTTTTCTTATGTAATTCATCTGGTATAATACATTTTGGAAAATTCTGTGTATAAATATAAAGTGCTTTATCAATATTATTACCAAATGATTTTTCACCAACAAATACATTAGAATAATAACTTTGTGGAGGAATATAAACATAATAATATCCCTTTTTTTTATAAACACGTGGACAAATTATTTTATTAGGGTCCTCTTCTTCTTTACAATATAAAGAATACTTATTTTTTTCATCCGAACAATAAGAATTACAATCAGGTAATACATATTTACAATTTTGAATACATTTGGTATATTTTTCTAAACTCGGATTTTCATTTGTTAAATATTGTTTACATATATTATTACAATTATCTATGCATGTATTTTTAATCATATTACTTTGATTATTACATTTATTCTGAAATCCGTCTAACACTACTTGTCCATTCATATTTAAATCTTCAAAAGGTTTTATCAATGGATTAGGATTATTTGTTTGTTTAAAAACGTTATCAAAACTATGTTCTAATATATTAGGTTGTTTATTAAAATTTTTATTTTGATTTGTAATAAAATATTCTCTAATTTCTTTTAATTCGGAAGAAGAAACAACTTTATTATAAATTAAAAATGAATATAAATACATATCAATATTCTTATTTTTATTAATTATAAAATTATTATTATTAAAATATATTTTATCTATTGGTGTAGATAATATATTTATTCCATCATTGTAAATATTTATTTGACTATTTTCATATATAATACATAATGATGATTTATTATAGTATTTTAATTTATCAGATGATTTAACTTTAAGTTTATCATTAATTACATATAAATAATCTTGATAAATTCCTATTTCAAATGAGTATTTATTATTTCCTGGGAAACTTAATAAAATTTTTTCATATATGTTACTTGATTTTGATGTATTAGAGTCTTTATTTTCAAAATTAGATTCAACTATTGAGTTAACTTTAGGCATATCATTTTGTTGATTTATTATCATAAATATTGTAAATGAATTTTGATTAATTATATTAGATGGAAATCCAGTAATTTTTGTATTTTGTAATTCAATATATCCGTTATCCATACTTCCTGACGGTATACTTGAAAAATATAAATCATTTCCTTTACCACTTAAATCTCTAAAAATAGTATTATTACTTTCATAAGTAGAAGCATCAGCATAACATATTATTTTATCATTAAAAATAAAATTTTGTGCATCATTTAATACACGATATAAAGATAATCCAGTAATAAATAAATATTTTATAGAAGAATTGGATTGATTTAATACCAATGAAATAAACATATTTTCATTTATATTTTGTTGTGTATTAAATTGAATTTTAAATAAATACCATTTTTGACTATTTTCATTATTTCCAATATTAACATTTTTAATAATATTATAATTAATTTTTGGTAAATAATTATTAAAATCTTTTTGAGGAATTCTAATTTGAACATATTTTTCTATATTAATTATATCAATTGAACTTTGTGGATCTAATTGAATCCAAAAATAAAACAAATAAGTACTATTTATTTCTACATTGCATTTTAATTCGTAAAAAGTATTATCCTGATTATTTCTTTGTTCTAAAACATAAGTTGATTTTTCTGGACTATTTAATTGAATAATTTTATTATAACCATTTTGATTTATAAAATTAGATACAGCCTTTCCATTATTAAAACTACCATTTTGTATTAAATTATTTTTAATACTATATTGATTATAGTTTGAATCTAATATATTATTTTCATTATTGTTTTCATTATTGTATTCATTATTTTTATTAGAATTTAAAAAGCTTTCTATGTTATTTTTATTCTTTAATTTATTTATATAAAGATATAATAAAAATAGAATGACTAAAATAACAATTAATATAACTATTATAGGAATCATATATCTAATTATTAATAAGATATATTTTTGAAATAAAAAATATTAAATTATAATTAAGTTTTTATTTTTAAATAATTAAATAGTTAAATTTTTATTAAATATTGTGAATGTAAAAGGTTCTGTTAAACTATTTGTTGTTAACCAAATTGTTTTATATGTATAATTAATTTTCATATTATTTGATATATTTGATAAATCAGGCATATTAATATTATTTGAAAAAGTATTCTGAATTCCACCAGATAGTCGTAGTTTATTTTTATTTATTTCATTTAAATTTTGACATGCACAATTTTTAATAGAACTATTAGAACTACATATTGCACTTTTATTACAAACATTACAGCAATAATGAACTTTACTAGTATCACAATAAGCATAATTTTTACCACCTGCTTTTTGACAATCACTCGCACTTGTAATATTTGGTTGATTATTTAAAGTATATGATTCTGTATAACTCTCAGGATAAAAGTAGTAAAGCATTGTTCCGATTGGGTTACAACTATTTGTAATACCATTTAATAATAATTCCTCTTGTATTGGTTTAATTGTAATTTGATTATGAAGGCCTTTATTAGATATAAATTGTAAACTATAACGTTGACTTAATTGTGTATTTATTTTTTCCTTATTAACACATGAAAAATAACGTTTATAAGCAATCATTATTATATTTTTCATTGGCCCTTTTATTTTTTTTATTTTTGTTGGTGATATATTTTTTAAAGGAATTGTACTAGATGTAAAAGTGATCATATTAGGTGGAAAACGGTAATCACTTGCAGTAGTTTTTTTATAAGTAACTACATCATAATTTAATTGAGGTTGTACATAATCAAATATTTTACTTTGTATAATACGTTTAAGTTCAGATTGATTATTTGAAAGTAGTTTTCCATTTAATAATTTATAAGATAAAAATGATTTTTCATTAATTCCTTGTAAATTAATAACACATCTTGGTAAACCATCTATTGCATTAAATGGTTGATTTAAATTACTATCATCATTATAACTTATAAAATTAATAAGTAAATTTATTCCATCTATAGTTTCGGTAATAATTACTCCACTTCCAACATAATCAATTTTATATTTTTTACCATATATAGTTAAAAATTGTTCACTTTCACTGTTAATATTAATATACATTGTATTCATAACACTATTACCATTCATATATGATTCATCTGTAGTCCAAAATCCAGTTGCAAATTTTGGCATTCTTGTTTGATAAATAGTATTATTTACTAAATTATTTATTTCGGTTAATTGATTACTTAAAAAATTTCCTTCTTCTTGTTCAAAGCTTTCAATAATCATTTTTGTTTGATTATTTTTTATTGTGTATATTATACCAGAAATAAAAAGAGCACATAATAATAAAATTATTAAAACTTGGTTATTCATATTACTATAATATTATATATGAAAAAAATAATAAATTAATTTATTCAAAAATAATAAATTAACTATATTCAAAATTTATAAATTAATTATTTAATTCAAATTACATTTTAATTTTGTTTCAATAGTATTTAAAGTAGCTTGTAAATTTGTTATATTTGTTAAATTAAATCCTAAAATTACCCATTTACCATTATTATATGGTTTATTTTCTAAATTAATTATAGAAGAATCATTATAAAATCCACTTTTTACATAACTTGGAACTAAATATTTCTTAGGGTTTGAAGTTCTTAAATTTCCGGATAATAATATATAATTCGAATTAACATCACTAGCATTTGTGGAGCCTAAATCATCTTTAGATAAAACTGTAGCATTTTCTAAAGTAATAATTTGATTTGTACCACCTTTATATAAACTCATATTTGTTTTATTATTATTTGGATCAAATTCAGCAAATTTTTGCCATTGACTTTCTTTAGTATATAATTTTGAACTACTTATACTAAAAGTACAAGGTGTTTGATTAGCATAGTCTATTTTATCAATATTCCAAACTAATGGTAAAGTTGAAGATTCAGATTCTATTTGTTCAGAATTATTTGAATTATTTAATTCATTTTTCACAATATTTTTACAACTAGTTAATAAATCAGAATAAGAAACAATAGAATTTTTATTTTCAATACAATTCGTTAAACTTAGAGCATTATTTAGTTGTGTATTAGTAGAACTACCATTTGTAATAAATTCTCTGTATTTTTTTAAAAGTGGTTCCATTAATGATGATGATATATCATTTTGCATAATTAAATTACTTTTACCATTTCCTTGTCCAAAATATTCATAATTTAATGATTCAACATTTTGTAGATCATTAACATATAAAATCAAAGCACTATTAAAGAAAAGTGATTTAAATTGTCCTAAAAATGAACACATGTTTTCTGTATATAAACCTTGTGTTAAAGGTGAATTAAAAGTGCGATTAATATCAAAATATGTTTGACATTCAGGATAATTACTAACTGAACTTAGTCCATCATTAGATATATAACATGTAGTTGGAGGTTTTACTGGATAATCTCTATAAGCAGGTGCACCAGTTGTAGAATTTGTATCAATCCAACCAGTATTATCAGATGATACATTATTTATACTAATATTTTTTATATTAAATCCATCAGTACTACTAGATGTTATACGTGCATACTTAATTTGTTCAATATTATTTGGACTAAAAGTTTTACTAATATTTTGATTTGGTATTGATTCAGTTGTTGTTATATTATCTTGTGATAATTTTGTTTCTTCTTCATTTAGCCATTGTACTATTATATTATTTTTTGTTCCATCATTACTACCAGAACCTAATGTCATTTTTATTATTATTGAATTATTACTACATATATTATAATTTTGTTCTTCACCACTACTACTATCAGTATAAGTACCTGCAGTTGTACTTGCGGAACATCCTGTTCCATAACTACTTGCCTCATCTTGTCCAGGTAGTGGAAGACTTGTATTATTTATAAAACATTTTGTAAGTTGTCCTTTTTCATTATATGTACTACCAAATGTTGAATTATAACAAACATCCATATTAGAATTATAAGAATCAGTAAAAACTGGTATTGGTTTAACATAAGATGCCAATTTTAAATAATTTGACATAGGACTATAAAATAAATTATCAGGAATTTCCTGACCATTTGCATTTTTTTTCATTATTTTATATAAATTAATATACTTACCAGAATTATCTTTCAATGTAATAGTTACATTATTACCAGATTTATCTATAATTCCTATTAAATTATTTACTTCTAATTGAATAGAAGTCAAATCAGAATAATTATTACATATTATATTTTTAAGTACAAAACTATTTTTATTTATATTTAATTGACCAATGCCAACAAATGTATTATTTAAACAATTTGTGCTATTATCCTCAATTTCTTCATCCAATTCAAAATCTTCTTTTGATAAACTAAAAATTATTTGATCATTTATTTCTAAAAATGAAGCATATATACTAGGGGGATCAACATTATCATTGTAATTACCATTCCATTCACTTTCATTATTACTAGTAGTAGGCTGCATATTATATTGATTACCTCTATATACATAATCAACTTCATTTGAATCAACTGTTTGTTGGAACATAGTTGATAATGAATTAGGTTGACTAAAATTTTCTATAAAAATATTTTCCTTATTATTAATAGTATATAAATAGTATATTGCTAAAATAATAATTATAATGAAAAGTAAAAATAATATTGTATTTTTATTCATTTATATATAAATTATATAAATAAAAAATATTTAATTTAATACTAAAAATATAAAATAATTAATTGCTTTAATTATATTTATTATAAATTATAACCTTCTAAAATATTATTACTTTCTTTATCGTCACCTGTTTTATAATTAGACCAAGGCATATTTATTTCCAAAGGACAAACTTCATTGTTTTTTGTTTTTTTTGAATTTAATAAATTATTTAATGTTTGTGGAATTTTATTAGCTTCTGGTTGTATACATGGTAATAAATAATCATCATTATTATTTTTTGAACAAGGTTCTAATTTATTACTTGATTGATTATTATTATAATTATATGATTCATCTTGATTTTTCCAATAAGAATTATTATAAATCCAATCAGAATTATTATAAATACGAGAATTACTTTTATTTGAGCATTTTTTAGGTAGTGGGTTACGATTATTTTGTCCTGACTTATAATTTTCACAACCATTACCACCACATGACAAATTAATATTTACTGGAGATATACCAAGTCCTATACCACTATTAATACCTGTTTTTATATTATTAATATTATCCATTATGTTTTTTAAAAGACCATCATCTTTTGTTTTTTTTCGAATAATATCTTTTTTTATTTCGTCATCTTCCATTTGTTGTTTTAATTCTTCTTGTAGTTCCTCCATTTCTTGAGCTTGACGAATATGTTCTTCTTGTTCTTCTATTTGTTCTACAAATGTTTCTTCTTTTATATCTTCTTCATTTAAATATTCTTCTTCATTTAAATATTCTTCTTCATTTAAATATTCTTCTTCATTTAAATATTCTTCTTCATTTAAATATTCTTCACCATTTAAATTTTTATTTTCTTCTGGTTGTATATTTTCTTCAAAATCTGTTCCTTCTTCAAAATCAACTTCTTCTTCTGGAAAATTTGTTCCTTCTTCAAAATCTAATTCTTCTTCATTATTTGTAAATAATTCTTTATTTTCATTATTTCCTAAAAAATAAAATAAAGAATATATAATAAATGAAATTAATATAAAATTTCCTAAAAATACTACATCAAATTTATGTATGTAAAATAAGGTAATTAAAAATCCTAAAATAATAGAAATAATTAAATAATATTTATTTGTATCCATAATATATATTATTAATATATATAAATAATATGAATAAAAATATTTTAAATAAAAATATTTATGGTATTGAAAAAGGTATTATCGAATTAAAATATAAAGATTTTATAATAAATAAAAATAAAATAAAAATAAATAATGATTTTTTTAATAATAAAGGGTTTATTATATTTTATGCTCCTTGGTGTAAACATTGTCAAGATATTTCAACAGATTTAATAAATTTATCAAATGATAATTTATACATTTTTCCTATAGGTGCTGTTAACATAGAAGATATTAAAAATGAAAATCATCTATTATCTAAAAAAGCAAAAATAAAACAAATACCAACTATTAAATATATTAATAGTAAAGGATATTTATTAGATTATAATTATGACATAAATATTGATAATTTAAAATATTTTATTAATATGAATTTATAAAGTAAAATATTTGAACATAAATTTATAATATAAAATAATTTATTATTATTATATATATGAATTGTTCATTAAATATTCCATATTTTATGAAAAATAAAGAAATAAATTCAGATTATTTATGTGAAAAACATAATAGAAAAAATATTTTTCCATATATTTATTGGAAATGTAATAATAAAAATAAAAATATTAATATTTTTCGTTCACTAATAATGGAAGATCCCGATGCACCCAATGGTACATTTGTTCATTGGTTTATACCATATATTTCTGAAAATATTTACGAAATTAATGAAAAAAACAATATCTAGTATGTTTATTGGATATAATAGTTTACAAGAAAAATCTTATTTTGGACCATGTAATCCTGAAAATAAAAATCACCAATATATTTTTTATTTATATACAATAAATGGAGATTTTGATAAATTAAATAATGATGAAAAAATTGAATTTATAAAAACAAAATCTTCTATTCAATATGAAAAACTTTTAAAAAATAATAATTTTAAAATTATTGATAAACAAGAAAAAAAATTCTTATATAAAAAATTATGACTTAGTTATTTCTAATGGTAAAAAATATTGTGAAATAAATTTTTGAAAATTTTTTGGAGTTTTAATTTGTTTAAATTCTGTTGAAGAAATTAATTTTTTAAAAATATTTTGAATATCATCATTTGGATATAATTTACAAAAAGATATAAAAAAACACATAATTTTATCATATTCAAAAAAAGACATTTTATCATAATCAAGGTTTTGATAAATTGTTTTTATTATAAATATTATTTCTTCATTATTTGTTTTTTTATGTATATTATAAGCTTTTTTAAAAGAAATATTCTTTTTATTAAGTGATTCATTTACAATTTCATGTATTTTATAAGTATAAAAAAATAAATTATCTTTTTTTATTGATGTATCTAACAAATAAATATTTTCAATTATAAAGTTAAAGTGATTTTTGCATTCTTCACATGGTAAAATATATCCTAATGAATTATTAAATAATTTAAATATTTCTATACTATTATTATCATTAATTATATGAATCGCAAATGTATGGTACATATGCCATATTATAGGTCCCCAAGTTTTTCGACCATAAATATTTTCTTTAATTGTCATAAACTATAATAATATAATATTTATATTATTTTATTTTTAGTATAATTTTATTAAATTATGATAAAATTATATATTATAATATTAGTATTGATGGATAAACTTAAATCCAACGACTTGAATTTTTTATTTCTCATTAATAAATCTACTTTTCTTTTAGAATATATTGATGTATATTATCAAAAAGAAATACTTAATGATATAAATCGTTTTATAAAAAATTTAAATGATACATTTTCAAAGCAATATTTTGAAGATGACGAAAAAAAAAAAGAAAAAACATTTGAAATACTAAATAAATACTTTGAAAATTTAATTAATGATCAAATATTATATTTAATTGATGTTTATCATAAACATGATAAACAAGATATTATTATGAATTGTGAAAAAAAAGCTAATAAAATTATTTTAGAAAAAAAAAAAGAAGAGCAAAAAAATATAGAAAATAAAGTTCAATCTAAGGTAAATGATACAATGAAAACTATAAAGGATGATTTTTATAAACAAATTAATTTTAATGATCAAAATAAACAATTTGACAGTATTAATAATTTTGATAAGATTATTCAAGAAAAAATAGAATTATTTTTTGTTCATTTTGAGAAAAAACTTAAAAATGATATTGATAATATATTAAGTAATAATATTTACGAAAATGTTAATAAACAAATTAATGATAATAATTCAATATTAAATAAAAAGATTGAAGATTTTTTAAAATTTTTTTTGAATGAAGAAGGCACATACAATAATATATCTAAAAAAATCAAAAGTGATTTAAATAAAGTATATGAATATTTAGAAGAAAATAAAAAAGTATTAAAGGAATTAGAAAAAATTAAAGATATTATTTTAGAAAATGAAAAAAAAGTTTACAGTATTGAAAATAATATATTTAAAAAAGTAAATGTTAATTTTGAAGAAAAAGTAAAATTATTAACAAATATTTTTAATCAAACAATGAATAATATATCATCTAAATTAAATCATAAAATTGATGAAGTAGAAAAAAATGGAAATTCTTTTATACAAACAGATTTATTAGAAAAATTAGAACAAAAGTTAAATCAAACCCAAAATCAAAATAAACATTTAGATAAAAATAATTTTGAAATAAAATATAATAAAGAGAAAAATGAAATTGAACTTTATTATTTTCAAGAATTATTAACATCTACTAAATTAAATATAAAAGGTTTAATAGGTCCTCGTGGACCACCAGGACCACCTGGTGAAAAAGGTAACTTATCTATTATTAGAAAAATTAATATTGATAATGATAATAAATTAAAATTTACATTACAAAATGGAACCCAAGTTTATCAATTATATACTGAAGAATCATTACCACAAGGACCACCTGGTATAAAAGGTGAAAAAGGAGATCCAGGACAAATAAATGTAAATATTAAATGGAATCAAAATGATGTTATGAAAATTAATAAAGAACATAATGAAAGTTTAATTTTTCTAAAATCATTATGTATTGGTGAAAATAGTCATTGTTTAAAAAATAATTCATTAAGTATAGGAGGAGGAATATGTTATAAAGATAATTCTATTTCTATAGGAAATAATTCTAAAACATTTGATTCAAATAGTATGGCATTTTGTGGGAGCACTTTAGGAAAAAATTCAATATCTTATTTTTCAGAAAATGTAGAAGAAAATTGTATTGGAATTGGAAATAAATTAAATGAAAAATATAATATAGAAAAATTTTATATTAAATCTAAGGAAATATATTTTGATTGTGATGAATTAATATTAAATGATAAATTATTAAAAAATAAATATTTAAAAATATTAGAAGATAAAGTTAATTATTTAGAAAATGAAATTTTATTATTAAAAAATAATAATTAATAATTAATTTTTTATTTAATTTTAAAATTTTTTTCTATATTATTAATATAATAAAATGGCAAACGGAGGAGCTTTATATTTAGACAAAAAAGTTGGTGATTTACAATTATGGGAATTATATGTTGGATTTGTAATTTTACAACTTTTAATCGGAATCGTTATCGCATTCATTCAAGGTGTCTTTGATTTAACTGGTATTAGAGGTGCTTTAGGTCAAATAGTTAATCAAATCGGTTCTGTATCTGGAGCTCAAATGCCACAAAGATACTTAAATCCTATCGCAGCTGAAGTTAGAGAAGGAAAATGGTTCTCTAATCCATCTGAATAAATAATTAAGTTTATTTATATTTCAAATAAAATTTAAAATAATAGCATAGTTAATATTTTATAAATAATTTTATTTATAAAATATATTTTAAAATTAAATAATTATTAATTTTAATATATTCAGGGTATAAAATAAGATAAAAATTATATTTAAAAATTATTTAGTAAAATTATATTATGGAAAAAAATATATTTGAAAAAATAAGAAATGGGAATCACCTGCTGAAATTATTTTTAAAAATGAATATATAACTGCTTTTAATGATATATCACCCAACGCCCCTATTCATATTTTAATTATTCTAAATAAAAGTATTGAATCATTATCATATATATACAAGAAGAAGATTTAATATATAAGTAATA
>JGI10211J34971_10000840_pt1 | contig 25683 bp, 19 predicted proteins | sample Etolagsediment_FD_34971 | JGI IMG/M metagenome (IMG submission 34971)
GAGACAGTACTGCGAAGTCCTTTGGACGAAGAGCTCCGTGACCGCGCCGAGCAACGTCGGGAGGAGATGATCGAGATTCTGGCCGACGAATCCGACGCGATTGCGATGGCCTATCTGGAGGGAGACGAAATCCCTTCGGAGACGTTGCGCAGCGCCATTCGTCGCCTGACTCTCGAGAACAAGATTGTGCCCGTGTTGCTGGGCAGCGCAAAGAAGCGGGTCGGCGTCCAGCCCCTGATGAGGGCGATCATCGACTACTTGCCTTCCCCGTCCGATGTGCGCGAGATCCGGGCGCATCGACTGAAGAGCGATGAGGACATTGTCCTCGGACCGGATCCAGACAAGCCTTTCGCAGGGCTCGTCTTCAAAGTTGTCGCCAGTACGAGCGCCGATCTGCTCTACATGCGCACGTACTGCGGCACCCTGAGACGGGACATGAATCTGGTCAATCCACGCACGGGACAGAAGGTTCGCCCGAAACAGATCCTCCGGCTGTATGCGAAGAACACGCAGGCGATGGACTCGGTCGGCCCGGGGGACATCGTGGGCATCATAGGACCACGAGACTGCGGCACGGGGGACACACTGTGCGAAGTGCATCAGATGGTTGCGTTCGAGCGTATCGTTTTCCCTGAACCTGTCGTGTCGGTGGCCATTGAACCCAGGTACACCAAGGACAAGGACAAGCTCAGCCAGAGCCTGGAGTTGCTGTGCCGCGAAGACCCGACCTTGGACCTGGCCCAGGATGAGGAAACGGGGCAGCGCATTCTCTCCGGGATGGGCGAGCTCCATCTTGAGATCAACCTGAAACGTCTGCTGGCCGAGTTCAGAGTCGAGGCGCGAGTAGGCGAGCCGCGTGTCGCTTACCGGGAGACCCTCGGCGGGGAAACAGTCGAGTTGGCGACGTTCCAGAAGACGTTTGGGGATAACGAATTGTACGCCCAGGCCAAGGTGGCGTTCAAGCCGTTGACGAGAGGGGGGGACGCGGTTGTCGTGCGGAACTCGCTGCGCAATGCCAAGCAGCTTCCCAGGGCTTACGTCCAGGCCGCCGAACGGGCCTTGACGGACGGTTTCCGGACCGGTGGCTCACGCGGCTATCCCCTGGTCTACGTGTCCGCCGAGCTCCAGGAACTGAGCGTGCGCCAGGATCAAACGACCGAAGGCACCGTTGTCGGCGCCGTTCTGCAGGCACTGGACCAAGCCGTGCGATCGGTCGGCACACGGGTCCTGGAACCGCTCATGCACCTCGAGATCACCAGCCCTGAGGAGACAATCGGCGAGATTTCGACGCACCTCCATCCCCGCCGGGCTATTATCCACGAGATGATCACCGTGGGCAAAACCAAGCGCTTGGCGTGCGAGGTCCCACTCGCGGAGATGTTCGGCTTTGGCAAGATTCTGCCCAAGCTGAGTGGCGGACGCGCGTCCTTTACCATGGAGCCGTGCGGATATCAGGAGCTTCCGCCTGACGTTGCTCAGCGGATCTTCGGATACCTGTAGCGCTGAGAGTCGGCTGATGCGACTCATGTTTGCTGCAATGCAGAGAGACCCTTGCGGGGGAGCTTACAGCCCGCTTGGCTGAGTCAGGGCAAACGGCAGATCCGTCGACCAGGCGTCGGCGCGGACCGTTCTCCCCGGGCACCGGGCCGCTTGACAGCCCTCCTAGCTCTACTTAATTACGTCCACCTTTGAATCGGCACGCCAAGATCCAGGAGGAAGACGCCATGGCTCGCTATGCACTTGGACTCGATTTCGGCACCAACTCGGTTCGAGCGTTGCTCGTGGACGTGGCAACCGGGCAGGAGGCGGGAACATCCGTGTGGGATTATGCCCATGGGGACATGGGTGTGGTCGTCGATTCGCGAGATCCCCACGTGGCCCGGCAACACCCGGGAGACTACCTGCAGGGCACCCTCGAATCGGTCAAAGGCGCGATTGCGCAAGCCGCGACGGTCGATCCGGATTGCGCTGCCAATGTGGTCGGCATCGGTGTGGACACGACGGGCAGTACGCCTATTCCGGTGGATGCCAGCGGCGTCGCGCTGGCGCTTCAGCCGGAACACGAAACCAATCCCAACGCGATGGGGTGGCTCTGGAAGGACCACACGTCGTATGCCGAAGCGGCCGAGATCACGGAAAGGGCTGCGTCAGAGCATCCCGAGTACCTGGCCAAGTGCGGGGGAACGTACTCGTCCGAATGGTACTGGGCCAAGCTGCTTCATTGCTCGCGTGTCGATCCGGACGTGTTCAGAGCTGCCTACACGTGGGTCGAGCTCGCGGACTGGGTCCCGGCGATTCTGTCTGCGACGGAGAGTCCGGGCCAGGTGAAACGCTGTGTATGTGCCGCGGGCCACAAGGCCATGTACAACCCCGCGTGGGGCGGCTATCCGGCCGAGGAGTTCCTCGCCGGTTTTGACGATGGCGTGCTCGTGGCGGCAAGGAAGACGTTGCCGTCGGTTGCCTACAACGTATCGCAAGCGGTTGGCAATCTCTCGGCGGAATGGTCCGGCAAGCTCGGTCTCCCGGAGGGGATTCCTGTCGCCGCCGGCGCGTTCGACTGTCATCTGGGGGCCGTCGGTTCCGGTATCCATCCCGGCGCCATGGTCAAGGTGATCGGCACCTCGACCTGCGATCTGGCCGTGTCTCCGATGGGCGACGATCTGGCCGACATCCCCGGCGTGTGCGGCATCGTGCCGGAGTCGGTGTTGCCGGGACACTTCGGGATCGAGGCCGGCCAGTCCGCCGTCGGGGATATCTTCAACTGGTACGTGCACAAGCTGCAGCCTGGCGACGGTCTGACGCACCGTGACTTGGATCAGCAGGCTGCGGAGCTCGCACCCGGTGCCAGCGGGTTGCTCGCACTGGACTGGAACAACGGCAACCGGACAGTTCTGGTTGACCAGCAACTCACCGGGCTTCTCCTTGGCTTGACGTTGCACACCAGTCCGGGTGAGATCTTCCGGGCACTCATCGAAGCGACCGCGTTCGGCGCGCGGATGATCATGGAACGGATGAAGGAATACGGCGTGCGCATCGACCGAGTGGTCAACTGCGGCGGCATTGCCGTGAAAAGCCCGATCCTCATGCAGATCTATGCCGACGTGCTGGGGTGTCCGATGGAGATCTCGTCGAGCGAGCAGACCTGCGCTCTGGGCTCCGCCATGGCCGGTGCGGTTGTTGCCGGTGCGCACGCGGACTTCGCAGAAGCCGCGGCCGCCATGACTGGCATCCGCGGTACGGTGTATACACCGATTCCCGAGAACCAGCGCGTCTACGACCGTCTCTTCGTCCTGTACAAACGCCTTCACGACGTGTTCGGCACCCGCGAGTACGCGGAGAATCAACACTGCGTGATGAAAGAACTGATCCGCATCCGCGAAGCGCAGCGGCAGTAGCCGGGCAGCGGGTGCGCGATGTCCTCACCGTGATCCGGGGGAGGCACCGGCATGAGTCGTGGCACATGCCGGACGGAAGACTCAGTTGCCCTTGGCGTTCGCGCCCTCGCCGTACATGCGGAGCAGATCGGCGGCTGCGTCTCCGGTGTCCCGTGGGGCTGCAGGTGGAGCGGCCGGACTCGTGCCGGCATCGGTGGCGATGCCCGGCGCGGTTGTCAGTTGGGCCCGGGCGACGGTGCTCAACCCCATGACCCTAAGGATGGTCAGTCCGATGTTGCCGTCGGGATGCACATCTCTCCGGGCCCGGACGAGTAGGACTACGGGCTTGTCAACCGCTTCGCGTACTCGTCGTTCCAGCGATCCGCCGGAGTCGGCGGCGACAGTTGACGGGAACGGGGGGAGAGGAATCGGCATGCCGCTCTGGTCAGCCAGGAAGAACTGCTCGCGCGTTTGCCCCAGATGATCTCGGGTGGTCGTCTGTTTGATCAGTCCGGACAGCTTTATGTCTTCGAACAGCGGCGTCGTGATCCGTGGCATCGCCGAGGGGAGCTCCCCCGTACTCCGACCGACCGTGCTACCCGTCAATTTCCGTGGTGCCCGTTCCGGCCTCACGATGTGTGAGGTCAGGTCCTTGGTAGGCAGACGTTCCACGCTGTGGACGCGAGGCTTCTGCTGCTGATTCGCGTTGTTTCTCTTGTTTCCCCCCTTGTTCTGCTGTTGCTTCCCTTTGGCTCCCTTCTTGTTCTGCTGCTGCCCCCCCTTCTTCTTCTGAGCCTGTCCGCCCTTCTTCTGCTGGTTGGTGTTCCCCTTGGCGGCGTTGGCTGGCTTCTTCTTCGGCTGGTTCACGCCCGCGGCCAGAGCGTCGGGAGACGAGCCGGAAACGAGGAAGGCGAGGGTTGTGATCAGGGCTAGAACGCGTCTCATTACTCCGTTCCTCCTTCTAGATTTGGGAGTAGGCCGTTGGTGCGAGCATCCACTTGGTGATCCTGGACACGGTGTCGGCGTACCGTGGCAGTGAGCGAAGCCGCTTCCACTCGGGATGTCCGCCAAACGCTTTCCAGTGGGCCTGATGTTCCTCCGGGTTGGCAGCGGAGAGCATGTAGAGCATGTGAGGCAGATCGGGAGCTATGAGAGCTTCGCCGAAGAACACCGGTGCCAGTCCCGTGTCTCGCATCACCTGCATCTCGCCCACGTTGAACATCTCGACCTTCTTCACCGCCTTGTCCTCGTTGTGGGATTCGTAGAGTCGCAGCTCGAAAAGGCGGTCTTCCTTCGCGGCCGTCTGCGCCGGCATCTCGATGACAGGCATACCGGCGAATGCCTTGTAGAACCTGCTCTCCATGCGGCCGAAAACCGGGTCCTTCTTAGGCGTCGAGAAGTAATCCCTGCTCGCGTCCTGATACGCCTGGTCACCCGCGAGCGTCGCGCTCATCTGCGATAGCACTTCGAGCGTCGGATATGGGATCAACATGAAGACTGAGAGGTCTTTGGGTTTGTCCATGACCTTGAACACACCCACGCGATCGATGCCCATCCGGTTGAGGGCGGGGAGCAGGGCTTTCTCCAGGTACGTGTCGACCATCTGCTGCTTTTCTGCCGTCTGTACTTTGTAGACCCGGAGTTCATAGAACTCCTGTCTGACGGCTCCTGCGTCCTGTTGGGCCATCGTCTGTGCGCCCACGCAGAGGATGATTGCGAATGCCGCAAGGGAGGGGAGGGGGTGTCTGGCCATTGTCCGGTTCCTTCTTTACTCGGGGGGAGATGTCTCTGGCATACGGGAAAGATAGCATCCCAAGAAGCGATCCGCAGCGCCAGCCATCCGGTGGCTGTCATTCTGTCCGTGCCAGGGATCAGTACTCAGCTTTCAGGTTTCACGTCGCCCGGGCGAAGGGCCGAAGGCCGCACCCATATTCAGCCCAGCGCGACGCGCTGGGCTGAATATGGGTGTCACCTTCGGTCCCCACCGGAGCAACAGCATGCCCTGCACGGCAGAAACCATGGAGTTCGTGCGACCTCGCACGGAAACCGGAAAGCTGAGATCAGTACTCCCGGGGGAGTTCGGTGGTCTCTGCGAGGGAGAAGACGGGTCCGTGGACGCAGACGTAACGGTCGCCGATGTTGCAGCGTCCGCACTTTCCGATGCCGCATTTCATGCGCATCTCAAATGACAGGTACGTGTCCTCGGGATCGAACCCGACCTCACGCAACACGGGGATGGTGAACTTCAGCATGATCGGCGGGCCGCAGATCAGGCAGATCGCGTTCTCCGCAGAGGGTGCCACTTCAGAAACGACGGATGGGACGAACCCTTCCCGTCCCTGCCAGTCGCCTTCCGACTTGTCTACGGTCAGATGCACGTCGATGTCGTCGCGTTCCTGCCACTCCAGGAACTCGGACTTGTAACACAGCTCCCCGGGAGAACGGGCGCCGTAGACCACGGTGATGTCGTTGACCGTGGGGCGCACGGTCGGATGCAGCAGGTAGCGGATTGTCGATCGCAGTGTGGTGACGGCGAATCCGCCGCTGATGATCACGATGTTCTTGCCGGCCATCCGCTCAACAGGATACCCGTTTCCCAGCGGCCCTCGCACACCCATCTGCCTTCCGACTTCGCTTTGATGCAGCGCGGTCGAGACGATGCCTGTCGGGTAACGTTTGACCGTGAACTCGATGTAGTCTTCGTCCAACGGTGACGACGCGATGCCGATCGGCGCCTCCCCGACGCCGAGCAGGGACAACTCGGCAAACTGACCGATCCGGAAGTCGAACGCGGCCCGGTCTGCCGGGTTGCGGAAGACGAGCCGGAATGTGCGGAGATCGCGCGCGTCGTTTTCGACGGTAATCTTGTCGATCGTTACCGGATACGGGATGTATGGGTTCGGGGGCATGTGGGGGTTCAGGGGTTCAGGGTTCAGGCTGTTCCTGTATCTGTTCGAGCACATTGCGGATATCGCTGTGCATGGGACAGGACAACACGCAGCGGCCGCAGCCGGTGCAGAAGGGAATGCCGAAGTTGGCATAGCCGTACTCGTACTTGTGCATGATGCGCTGACGCGCGCGTTGCTGCTGGTTGGTGCGAGGGTTGTGCCCCGACGCGTGCTTGGTGAACAAGTCGAACTGACACGTGTCCCAGTTGCGTACGCGGCACCCGACGTTGCCGTGGTTCTCGTCCTGGATGTCGAAACAGTGGCACGTCGGGCAGAGATAGGAACAGGCACCGCAGGCGATGCAGCGCTCGGCGACCTCTTGCCACATGTCGGCCTCGAACAACTTGCTCAGGCGCTCTTTCAGGTCGGCTATGTCGATGTCCGCTGTCACGTGGGCGCTGGCGTCGCTCCGCAGCTCGGCGAGCCGGGCCAGATCGTCCTCGGACGCGTCGGGCAGAGAGTCGATCGCATCGGCCAGGGCTTCGCCTTTGTCGGTCAGAATCTCGAGTACGAACCGGCCGTTGTTCAGGTCGGCGAGGAACAGGTCGCAGTCGCGGCTGTCCATCGAGCCGATGCCGAGACGCTCGAAAAACGCAGTCTGCGGCGTCCGGTCGCGAGGAAGTCCGAGCCCGATGACCGTGGTCACTTCGCGGCGTGCCAGGTAGGGGGCATCCGGGTACGGTTCAGCGCTGAACACCGCATCGAGCACTTTGATTGCCTGCACATCGCACGGATGCACGCCGAACAGCACCTGCGCCGCTGGCGCGGGTGGCTGGGCCGTTGCTTCAGTGTTCTTGCCCAGCTTGTAGTAGAAGAGCACTTCGGTTCGCGGGAGCAGCGCCGATTTCATCGACACTTTCGGAATGCCACCCGGCGGAAGGGCCAGCGTCGTGTCATCTCTCAGCCATTCGAAGCGATAGACGCCGTCCTGCAGGACCGGGGCCATCACTCTGTGTCGCCGCATGAGCGCGTCAGCCAACGCCTGCACATCGTCTCTGCTGAGGGATTTGGTTCGCATGGCTTCGCTACTTGATGAACTCGTTCTTGTCGTTGTCACGAAAACAGGTCATGGGGGCCCGGGCTTCGGGGTCGAGCCCGGCCTCGAACTCGAACACGTCTTTCACGTCCTTGCGCAGTCGGTCGTTGTAGGTGCGGAGGTCCACGTTCACGGGGCAGGCGCGAGCACAGGCGCCGCATCCGGTACAGCGACCGGTCAGGTGTAGCAGGCGGGTCAGGTGGAAGAACATGGCGTCCGACTCGTCGTCCGTCTTGCTCATCCATTTGGGCTGTGAAGACTCCGTGAAACAGACGTTGCAGTAACACGCCGGACACACGTTCCGGCAGGCGAAGCAGAGGATGCACTTGCGCATCTCGCGACTGAAATAACGCCAGCGTTCGTCGCTTTCCACATCCTCGAGTTCCGCCGTCGTGTCGCTGAACTCGGGGGCTTCGGGCTGCGGAACGGGGGCACCGATCAGGTAGTCCGCAAACCGCGGATTCCGCACGGCGCACGCGGCGCAACCGGCGTACATCACGTCATCGCCGAGCGTCTCCTCTTCAGTCGCGTCCTCGGGCACCAAACGTGGATCCACAATCCCCGCGCACGGCGCCCCGATCAGGACGAGCTTCTGCCGGTCGAGTTGCTTCTCCTGAATGAGTCCGATCACCGAACGCTCGTCGCAGCCCTTGACCACGACGGCTACACGTTTGGCCTTGAATCGGTGCAGGTAGTTTACCAGGTTCTGTTCGCAGAACCGGTTGAAGACGAGTGTGTCGGCATCCTGCGGATCGCGCACGAATGCGGGCACGGCAACCAGCGGCTGGCTACCGGTGGTGTAGCCGATGACCACGTCGACCGTGCCGTCAGCCAGCAACCGCCGTGCAATCTCGTTCAGATTGACTTGCTCAGTCGGCATCGGCAGCCCCCCTGAGTTGGGCTTCCACTTCGGGCGGCAGTTTCCACGTTTTCTTGACCATGCGCGTGGCCGGGCCGAGCTCGCGGACCTTCTCCGTGACCTCCGTCACCACGTCCGCAAACTTCTGGCCTTCCGACGCCGACACCCACGAGAACTGCACGCGTCCTTCCTCGATGCCGCAGAACTCCAGCAAGCGTTTCAGCACCAGGAACCGACGGCGAGCGAAGTAGTTTCCCGTCAGGTAGTGGCAATCCCCGGGGTGACAACCCGACACGAGCACGCCGTCCAATCCCTGTTGCAGTGCGCGCAAGATGAACATAGGGTTCACGCGCCCGGAGCATGGCACGCGGACCACCCGGATGTTGGGCGGGTACTGGATGCGGCTCACGCCTGCGAGGTCTGCGCCGGCGTACGAGCACCAGTTGCAGAGAAACGCGAGGATCTTCGGTTCCCACGTGGGGTCGCTCATAGTTGCAGAATCTCCGCCAGGATCTGTTGGTCGGTAAAGCCGCGCAGGTTCAGGGCACCGGAACGACAGCCGGCGACGCACGCGCCACAGCCTTTGCAGAGCGCGGGATTCACTTTGGCGAATACACGTTCGTCTCTCCCGATGTGCTGAAGCTCGAGCGTAGCGGCGCCATACGCGCAGACGGATTCGCAGAGGCCGCAGGCCACGCAACGCTCGGGTGCGACTTCGGCAATGGTCGGCTGGGTCGCGATTTCGTCCTTGGCCAGCACGACGCAGGCGCGGGACGCCGCGGCAAGAGCCTGCCCCATGCTCTCGTCGATGCTCTTCGGGCCATGCGCCAGGCCGGCGAGGAATACACCTTCGGTGGCGAACTCGACCGGACGAAGCTTGGCGTGTGCTTCCAGGAAGAACCCTTCCGCGTTGACCGGGACCTTGAACTGTTTGCCCATGCGATCGTTCGCGTCGTCGTCGGCTACGATACCCGTGCTGAGCACGATCATGTCGGTGTCGAGTGCGAGCATCGCATCCAGCGCGGGTTCACGCACGCGCACGGTCAGTTGGTCGCCGCAGTCGACGGCGGGTTCGGTCTCGGTGTCGAACCGGATGAAGTGCACGCCCAGCTCACGCGCCTGTTGGTAGTAGCGCTCGCGCAAGCCGTAGGTGCGGATATCGCGATAGAGGACGTGCACCTCGGTCTCCGGCGACCGCTGCTTGAGCCGGATCGCGTTCTTCACCGCGCGGGCGCAACACACACGGCTGCAGTAGGGGTGATCGTCGTTGCGCGAACCGACGCACTGGATCATCACCACACGGCGGGGGTGGCCTTGCCACGGTTCTGCTTCCTCCAACCGGCGGGCCAGCTCGCGCTGCGTCAGGATGCGGCTGTCCGTGCCGTAGCCGTGGTCGCTACCCTCGTATTCGCTGGCGCCGGTTGCGATGATCGCGACGCCGTGGGCAAGCTCTTCGCCGTTGCTCAAGCGCGTCGTGAAGTTGCCGACAAACCCGTGTACATCTTCCACGGTCGTCGCACAGAGCACACGGATGCGCGGGTGACCGGTCACCTTGACGCACGTGTCCGCGAGCATCCGGGACAGATCCTGATCCTCGAAACCGAAGGGGAGATGTCGCACGTTCCCGCCCAAGAGCTCGGTCTTCTCGAGCAGCGTGACGTCGTGTCCGTGGTCGGCGATTGCGAGGGCCGCGGTCATGCCGGCTACGCCGCCGCCCACTACCAGCGCGTGCCGCACCACGGGGACGGACGACGCGTGCAGAGGCTCCGTGAGCGCCGCTTTGGCCACGGCCATGCGCACGAGATCCCGGGACTTGTCGGTCGCGGCATCGGGCTGATGCATGTGCGCCCACGAGCATTGGTCGCGGATGTTGGTCATGGTAAACAGGCTGGCGTTCAGTCCGGCCTGTCGCATGGTCTCCTGGAACAGCGGCTCATGCGTGCGCGGCGAGCACGACGCGATCACGACTCGGTTCAGGTTGTACTCTTGGACGATATCGCACAGATGCTCCTGCGAGTCCTGCGAACAGGTGTACAGGTTCTCCTCGGCGTAGGCCACGTGGGGCAGCGACTTTGCGTATTCCGCAACGTCGGGTACGTCCACCACGCCGCCGATATTGATGCCGCAATGGCACACGAACACGCCGATCCGCGGCGCGTCGGACGTGACGTCGCGTTCCACCGGGTACTCGGGCTCGGTCGTGAGCGTGCCGCTCGCCTCGGCCAGCAATCGACCGGCCTCACAGGCCCCGGCGCTGGCTTGTACCACCGTCTCGGGAATGTCTTTCGGCCCCGATGCCACACCTGCGGCGAACACGCCGGGACGACTGGTGTGCAGCGGAATGTCGGGGTTGGTCCAGACGAAGCCGGTCTCGTTCAGGTTGACGCCCAAGTTGCGGGCCAACGCCTGCGTCTCGGCGCTCGGTTCCAGGCCGACCGACAACACGACCAGGTCGAAATCCTCGTGAGCCGGTTGCCGTCCGTCCGGGCAGTAGGTCAGCTCCAGGCCGCGTCCGTTAACGGGCTTCACATCGTGAACACGCGCTCGGACAAAGCGAACGCCCTGTTCCTTCTCGGCGCGCTCGCAGTACTTGTCGAAGTCTTTGCCGAAGGCACGCAGGTCCATGATGAACACCGTGGCGTCCACGTCGCCCATGTGTTCGCGGGCGATGACGGCTTCCTTGACCGCGTACATGCAACACACCGACGAGCAGTACCCGTTCCGGCACGGAATATCGCGTGAGCCCACGCACTGCAGGAACGCGATCCGCTTCGGCTGCCGGCCGTCGGACGGACAAACAACGTGTCCGGCAAACGGTCCGGAGGCCGACAGCATGCGCTCGAACTCGATGCTGGTCAACACGTCCGGCGACCGGCTGTAGCCCGATTCGAACTTCTCGTAGGGGCGGAACTCCTCAAAGCCGGGGGCAAGCACCACAGCGCCCACGTCGATCTCTTCGTCCCGGTCCTGGTCGTCAAACGTGATGGCTCCCGCCTCGCACACCTTCTCGCACACGCCGCACGTGCCGCGGTTCAGATGCAGACACGCTTGCGCATCGATGGCCGGCACATTGGGCAGTGCCTGGGGGAACGGCCGGCTGATGGCGCGGCGATCGGCCAGGTCGGCGTCAAACCGTGATTTCAGCGCTTGCGGTTCATCGCCTGCGATCCTCGCAAGGTCAAGCAATCGCGATCCGGTGGGGCACACCGACACGCACGCGCCGCAGAGCACGCACTCGGGGTTGGCCGCCCCGAACGGCGTCGTGATTGTTCTGTTCACGCCACGGTTGGCAAAGCTGATGGCATGGGCCCCGCTCAGTTCGGCGCAAGCGCGCACGCACATGCCACAACGGATGCAGTCGTTCTCCTGTTCCTCGTCCAGCCGCCCGCCCTTCACGCCTAGTTTCTCCGCCATCTCCAGAACGCTGTCGGAGGACGGACAGGACGCCAGGATCAGCTCCATCACCAGCCGGCGCAGTCGCTGGATACGGTCGGTGTTCGTGGCGATCTCCATGCCATCCTGAGCCGGTAGCGTGCAGGATGTGGTGACTTTGGTGCGCTTGCGCCGCGTGACTTCGACAAGGCAGAGACGGCAGGCACCGTATTCCGACAGGCACTCGTTGTGGCAGAGCGTCGGAATCCAGACGTTGTTTGCCAACGCCACGTCCAACACCGAAGCGTCGGCCGGGGCCTCAACTGTCTTTCCGTCTATGACGATCGTTGGCATCAGTCAACCTTCACGGCGTCGAACTTGCAGGCTTCGAGACACTGGCCGCATTTCACACAGAGGCTCTGCTCGATGCTGTGCGCGCCTTTCCGCTCGCCGCTGATTGCGTCTACCGGGCACTTCCGCTTGCAGGCGCCGCAGCCGATACACGGGTCGACCAGGATCGTGTAGGTCAAGAGCGCGCTGCAGACCTTGGCGGGGCATGCCTTGTCGCGGATGTGCGCCTCGTATTCGCCGCGGAAATACTGCAGCGTGGACAACACGGGATTCGGGGCGGATGTGCCAAGACCGCAGAGCGAGGCGCTGCTGATCACATCGCACAAGTCTTCGAGCAGCGCGATGTCGCCCTCACGGCCTTCACCGGCACAGATACGGTTCAGCACGCCCAGCAGGTGCTTTAACCCCTCGCGGCACGACGTGCATTTCCCACACGATTCGTCCACGAGGAATTCGACGAAGTAGCGTGCTACATCCACCATGCAGGCGCTGTCGTCCATCACGATCATGCCGCCGGAGCCCATCATCGAGCCGGCGTCTTGGAGCGAGTCGAAATCGACCGGCAGATTCATATGCCCGGCCGGGATACACCCGCCGCTGGGGCCGCCGGTCTGGACCGCTTTGAGCGTGCGGCCTTCGGGCACCCCGCCGCCGATCTCCTCCACAATCGCACCCAGCGTGATGCCCATGGGCACCTCCACCAAACCGGTCGTGCGCACGTCGCCGACCAGTGAGAATACCTTGGTGCCGGTGCTCTCACTCGTCCCGATTCCGGCAAACCACTCCGCCCCACGTGCGATGATCGCAGGGACGTTCGCCCACGTCTCCACGTTGTTGAGCACGGTGGGCTTCTCCCACAAACCGCTCTCGGACATGTGGATGTGCTTGGCCCGGGGCTCCCCGGGCTTGCCTTCGATGGACGCGATCAACGCACTGGATTCGCCGCACACAAACGCGCCGCTGCCGCGGGCGACGAAGACGTCGAAGTCGAATCCGGAGCCGAGGATGTCTTGGCCCAGCAACCCGCAGCCGCGGGCTGCGGAGATCGCAGATTCGAGTCGCTCCACGGCCAGCGGGTATTCGGTGCGAATGTAGACGTAGCCCTCGGACGCGCCGATGGCAAAAGCGCCGATCATCATACCCTCGAGCACGGAGTGCGGGTCCCCTTCCATCACGCTGCGATCCATGTAGGCACCGGGATCGCCTTCGTCGGCGTTGCAGATGACGTACTTGATGTCGCCGTGCTCCTCCGCAGCGGACTCCCACTTCCATCCCGTGCGGAATCCGCCTCCGCCCCGGCCCCGCAGGCCCGAGTCCGTCACCGATGTGACGACGCCCGGCGCATCGGCGTCGGTCAGCGCCTTCGCCAGAGCGAAGTAGCCGCCGCGAGCCACGTACTCCTCGATCGACGCGGGGTCGATGAAGCCGCAGTTGCGGAGGGCAATCTTGCGCTGCCGGGCGTAGAATGGGAAGCGCTCGTAGTCAGTGATGTCGGGGAATGCCCCGTTGCTGTCGAAGACAAGTGTGCGGTCTTCACACACGATCTCCTCGGACGACATCTTGAACAACGCGCTGTCTGACAACGGCCTGCCGTTGCGGGCCGCATCCAGAATTCGGCTGAGAGCAGGCGCATCGACGTTCCCGTGGAAGAGCCGCGGCACACCTTCGCGGAAAACATCGACGATGGGCTCGCGGGCGCACAGGCCGATGCAGCCGACGCTGGCCACGACCAGTCCGTCGGCAGTGTCGGAGCGCGCCTGCCGCATCAACGCGTCAGCGCCGCAGGCGATCCCGCACGTATTCATGCCCACGTTGATGCGGACACCCGCCTTCGGGTACAACCGTGCGAGGCCCGCAGCGCGCATGGCCCGCAGATCGTCAAGCGTCCGGATTGTCATGCTGGTCGTCACGATGCGTTGCCGTCCGTCGCTTTCTTCCGCCAGTCCTTGAGTATTCTTGCTATCTCGGATGCTCGCACCCCGCCGTAGATGCGTTCGCCAACTTTGACCACGGGAGCAAGGCTGCAGCACCCCAGGCACCGCACGGTGTCGAGCGAGAACGACAGGTCTTCGGTCGTCCCCCCTACGTCGATTCCGAGCTCGCGCTTGAGCTCATCCACGAGCCGCGGGGCGCCCTTGATGTGACACGCCGTGCCTGTGCATACGCTGATCGTGTAGCGTCCGCGCGGAGTGAACGAGAACGCCGTGTAGAACGTGCCGATGCGGTAGATCGTGCTCTCGGGCACGGTGAACTCCTGGCTCAGGTAGTGCACCACCCCGCGCGGCAGGTACCGGAGTCGTTCGTTCACCTCTTGCATCACGCGCAACAGTGCTGCCTGTGTGCGCCCGTGCTGTCCGATCAGATCGTCCACGAGCGCCTTGTGGTGGTCCTCGATGGGGACGCGGCGCGGGCGCACATCGAATCTGGGTCGGTTCCGCGTGGGACACTTGTCAAGACACGTGCCGCACCCGGTGCACTTCTCCAGGTCCACATACCGGGCCGTGCGCCGGATGGTGGCTTTGAAGTTGCCGGGCTCTCCGGTAAGGCTCGTGAGCTCTCCGAGCGTAATCAGGTCCACGTTCAGGTGACGCCCGCATTCCACAACCTTCGGCGACAGGATACACATCGAGCAGTCGTTGGTGGGGAACGTCTTGTCCAGCCTGGCCATGTTCCCGCCGATAGCAGGCGTCTTCTCGACCAGGTAGACTTTCTGGCCCGAGTCCGCCAGGTCCAGCGACGCCTGGATGCCGGCGATGCCCCCGCCGACAACAAGGACGGCCCCGGTTTTCTTGGTCTGTGGGTCCCGGGTCACGTCAGCCATCCTCCGACTCCAAGGCGATCCGCAGCCTGACCAGGGCCTGCTCGCACGCGTTCGGGTCTTTCACCAATGTGTCGACCAAGTCCCGGCGCATTGTCTGCACGGCTCTGTCGAGGTCGCAGACCTCGTCGAGCATCGTCGGTCGGACTCTGCCCTCGGCTATCGCCATGTCGCGCAACGCCTGCATCACGTCGCGGAACTTCACGTTCTGCGGGCACGTGGCGTAGCACGCGTAGCACAGCACACACCGCCATATGACCGGGGAGCTCAGTACCTCTTCCCGCATGCCCAGCAAGACTTGGCGGATGATCTTCCGCGGGTTGTATTCGTCGTCCACACCAGACACCGGACACGATGCCGTACACGTCCCGCACGAGTAGCACAGCGAGATGTTCTCGCCGCCGGGTTGCTTGGCAACGTCGTGTTTGAACCGCGGGTCCAGCTTTGCGCCGTCGATCGTGTTCATGACTCGCCCTCCGATCTCTGCATCACCGGCCTCGGCAACAGGCCGGCACCTTCGACGATCTGGGGCACGCGGCTTTCCCACTCGATCGCCATGAGGTGTATGCCGGCAATGCCTTCCATCGCGCGGAGCTGCTCGATCTGTTCGATGCAGATCTTGATGCCCTCGGCGGCCGCGTCTTCGGCGCCTTCCATCCGTTCCAGGTATGAATCGGGGACGTTCACGCCGGCCACGCTGGTTGCCATGTACTTGGCCATGCCGAGGGACTTCAGCGGCGTCAAGCCGGCCAGGATCTTCACCTTCTCGTGCAGGCCGCGGTTGCGCACCTGGCGCATCCACTCGGTGAAGCGGTCCATGTCGTAGATGCACTGCGTCTGCACGAAGTCCACACCGGCGTTGACCTTCTTGGCCAACCGGATCACGCGCAGCTCGAACGGATCGCCAAACGGGTTGGCAGCCCCGCCGATGAACATCCTTGGGTTGACGATCTCCGATTTCTTGGTGTTCCTGATCTCGTCGCCGCACATGAACACGCCCTTCTCGCGCATGTCGTACACGGCTCGGATCAACTGCACGGAATCGATGTCGAACACGTGCTTGGCGGTCGGGTGGTTGCCGAAGCACTGGTGGTCGCCTGTCAGGCAGAGGATGTTGCGGATGCCCAGCGCGTAAGCCCCGAGGATATCGGCCTGCTGCGCCAGGCGGTTGCGGTCGCGACAGGTCATCTGGATGACGGGCTCCAGGCCGCGCTCGATGAGCAACCTGCCGGTGGCGATGCTCGACAGCCGCACGATCGCGGTCTGGTTGTCGGTCAGGTTGACCGCGTCGACCATGCCGCGCAGGTACTCGGCTTTCTTGTCAATGACCGAGATGTCGGCGCTCTTCGGCGGCCCCAGCTCGCCCGTCACCGCAAAGTGACCGGCGGCCAACACCCGCTCCAGATTGGTGCCTGATTTGAGTGTGTCGCTGCTCATCTCACTCCTCCGCCCCGAGGTCGGGGCGCGTGATCCGGCGCGGGCCACCGTCGTGGGTTCGAGACCAGTCCCGCGGGGGCTCGACCGCCTCCAACACCTCGAGCTGGTCGAGCGCTTTCAGGCGGTCGTAGATCCTTTGCCAGCCGCACTCGGTGCAGTTGGGGTCGGCCTCGCACATGCCGTCCTCGGAGCCGCCGCACGGGCCGTTTGCCAGGGATTTGGAGCACTGGGCCACGGGACAGACGCCGCCGAAGATTCCCAGTTTGCAGTCGCCGCACGCGAGGCATGCCTCCGTCCACTCGCCGGCGCCTTCGTTGATGCCCATGAACTTGGTGTTCAGCGCCGGATACACGGGTTTGTCCGGAAACAGTCGCGCCGCCAACTGCACGCCGACGCCGCACCCCATGGACAGGATCGCGTCGCACTCGTTCGCCAAGTCGTACACGTCCTCGTAGAACTCGGCATCGCATTGCCGTTCGATGGTGTGCTCCACCACCTTGCACACGCCAGCGAGGCGCAGGATCGACCCAAGCATCCCCACCTCTCGCTCGCCACCGGCGTTGCACACGGTAACGCACGTGCCGCAGCCCAAGAGCAGGATTCTGTCGTGCTTCGTGAGGAAGCCCTTGATCTCGTCGATCGGTTTGCGTTCCGCAACGATCATATCGGCATCACCTCGTCGTTCATCATGCGCACGAACCGTTCCGCTTCCGTTGCGATCAGCGCGCCCCAGGCGACACGGCTCGGGTCCAGGCCCGCGTCCCGCAGCATGGTCTTCACGCGCGAAATCCGCAGTAGTGCGCGGCTCGAACCGTCCAGGTACCGGCAGCTCTCGGGATTGCATCCCAGCACGAGCACGCGCTCGGCGCCACGCTCCAACGCAGCCAGGATGTGCAGTGGGTCTACCTTGCCGGCGCAGGGCACTTCGATAAGCTGGCTGTCCGCGCGCCAGTTGCCCTGCTGCACGGCGGCGGCAGCGGCGGGGATGGCGGAGTTTTCGCAGGCGAACACCGTCACCTTCGACGCCTCTGCGAGCTCCGCAAGGAGTCCTTGGTCGGTGTAGTGCGGAAGTTGGATCGCCCGAGCGGGACACTCCGAGGCGCATACCCCACAACGCCTGCACGCGAGAGGCGCGACTTCCGCGGTCTCTTTCTCGCGATTGAACGCGATGGCCTCGTGCGGGCAGAGCCGGACACACGTCAGACACGCGACACATTTTTCGGGATCGATCTCAGCGGCATCGCCAGCATCGGTTACAGCGGGCTCGGCCAGGAGCGACTGTATGGCTCGCACCGCTATGGACGTCTCCTCTGCCAGTTCGCGAAGGTCGGCGTCCGTTTCGGACGCACCGATTGCGAACACGCCTCGGCGGCTCGTCTCGCAAGGCATCGCCCACACGTTCCGCGTGCCCCCCGCGGCCGTCAGTGGCGTGTCCAGGGACAGTGCATCGAAAAGCGACTCACCCTTCTGCGAGACTCCCAAGTCGCATCGCACGAGCAGGTCGAACGATTCGTCGACGGTGCGACCAAGCTGTTCGTCGTCGCACACCATGCGGACCTCGCAATTGCGGACCTCGCACAGCGGCGGCTCGACGTAGCGCAACACCTCGACGCCGGAGCGTCGGGCGGATCGATACAATGCTTCGAGATGGGGACCGGCAACCCGGGCGTGTCGACAATACAGACGCACGTGTGGTACTCCGTTCTCCGCGAGACAGCGTGTGGCCGCCAGGACCAGCGTGTCGGTCATCCGTCCTTGCTCGGCTGTGGCGTCCAGCAGAAAGGCGACACGATCCGGGAGCGGACGGTCCGTCCGAATCATCGTGAGCAATCCCGGCAAATCCGTGACAACGGTTCCGTCCACTGCGCCGGAGAAGGGCAGCGATACAAGGTCTGTCAACGCCACCACGATTGCACCGGCTCGAATGTCGCGTTCCCTGCCGCCAGCATCGCGGAGGCGCAACTCGAACGCGCCCACCGACCCGCGGCAGCGCACGACCGTGGCGTCTGTAATCACATCGTCCGCCGGGCTGGTTGCGGAGTCCGCAACGGGGTCCGTACCTGCGCATACGACGGTTGTGTGGAGTCCGCAACGGACAAGCCCGAGTGCGGTTTCCGCAACGGCTCTTCCGCCGCCCAGCACAACCACATCGCGGCAGACGGGGATGCGCTGCTCCTCGAGGGTGGCGGCGGTCGCGGCAGTAGAGGGAGTTGACCTGGTCGACTCCATCGAGGCCATCACCCGCGCGGCAACGGCCTCTGCCTGCCGGATCGAGCTGGCGATGTCTTTTGGGGATTCGCACGCACCGACGGCGAAGATCGCAGCGTCCGGCTTCTCGCGGAGGAATCCGTACGGATCAACGGGCACACCGAAGACGTCAGCCAAAGCCCGAGCCCCCGGTGGCGGTCGCATTCCGATGGACAAGATCGCGAGGTCGAACGGTTCATGGACCACTCGGCAGGCGCCTTGGTCTTCGTAGGTCACGACGATGGCGCCGTCGCTGTCTTCCTGAATTCCGTAGGGGCGGGCACGGACGAAGCGCAGCACCGACTGGCAGTCCGGGAAAAACGACTCGAAGCTGCGGCCGCAGAACTGGATGTCCATGTAGAATACGGTGACCGACGTTTCGGGCGACAGATGCTTCAGCAAGCGCCCCATGCGCAGGGCGTACGGGCAGCAGACAGCGGAGCAGTAGTCCGTCTCTTCGCTTGTGCGATGTACGTGCTCGCTGCGTGATCCGACGCACTGAATGAACGCCACGCGCCGCGGGGGGTGCGAGTCCGAGGGACGCAGGAGCATGGTGCGGTCACCGACCAAGGCGTGCTCCACGTCCAGACCGGTGAGTACGTTGGCGATCCTGCCGTACCCGTAGGGACGTATCAGCTCCGCCTGGTAAGGGGAAAAGCCCGTGGCCAGAAGCACCACGTCGGCATCGAGCTCGACCGGCCCGTCGCAGAGCACAGAGTGCCTGTGACCGTTCGAGCCGGGCCGGAGCTGCACGGGTTGCGTCCCGGCAAGGAGCGCGATCCCGGAATCGGGCGCGAACGCTCTCGCGATTTGCTCCTGCCCGACGCAGACATTGCAGTGCAGGCAGGCGTCAGTGGCCTTGCAACCGTAGCTGGCGACCTGGCCACCCGCTGACGGTTCGCGCTCGACAACCGTCACGTCCAGCCCTGCGGAACGGAGCTGCAGCGCGGCCGCCGCGCCTGCGACGCCCGCACCGACGATCAGTGCTTTGGGGGAGCCTTCGCTCACGCTTAGAACAATCCCGTCACCTTGCCCGTGTCGACATCGACATCGATGCGGCGGTAGGCCGGATCGGACGCCGTGCCCGGCATGAGCTTGATTGCTCCTGCAACAGGGACGACAAAGCCCGCGCCCTTGTAGATCAGAATATCCCTTACGGGCAGCCGCCAGTTCCGGGGACGGCCCTTCAGATCCGGATCGTGCGATAGGCTCAGGTGCGTCTTGACCATGCACGTTCCGAGTGTGCTGATGTCCGGATCGGCTTCGAACTGTTCCAGCTTGCTCTGCGCGTTGTCGATGTAGTCGACACCGTCGGCGCCGTACACTTCCCGGGCGATGGTGTCAATCCGGTCCCGCAACGGCATCGACAGGTCGTAGAGGAACTTGAAGTCGTTCTTCTCTTCGCACGCCGCCACCACGGCCTCGGCCAGTTCCACCGCGCCCTCTCCGCCACGCAACCAGTGGTCCGAGACCGCCGCCAAAGCGCCGTTCTCTTCACTCACGCGACGGACCAAGGCGATCTCGTCCGGCGTATCCGTGTGGAACGAGTTGACGCACACCACGGGTCGCACGCCGCTTTTGCGCACGGTCTCGATGTGGGCAATCAGGTTTTCACAACCGCGCTCGACCAAACCGACGTTTTCCTTGACGTATTCTTGGGCCAGGGGCAGCCCGGGCTTCACGGCGGGGCCGCCGCCGTGCATCTTCAGCGCCCGGATCGTGGCGACCACGACCACGGCGTTGGGTTGCAGGCCGGAATAACGGCATTTCAGGTTCCAGAACTTCTCGAAGCCGATATCCGCGCCGAACCCGCTCTCGGTCACGAGATAGTCGGAAAGCCGCGTGCCGATTCGGTCGGCAATGACGGAGCTCTGACCGATTGCGATGTTCGCAAACGGCCCGGCATGAACAAACACGGGCTGCCCCTCGATTGTCTGCATCAAGGTCGGATTCAGCGTCTTGATCATCCACGCCATCATGGCGCCGTCCACTTCCAGGTCGGCCGTCGTGACGGGCTTGCCGCTCTTGCTGTAGGCCACGACCATGCGGCCGACGCGGTCACGCATGTCGCGTAGATCGTTGCAGACGGCCAGGATGGCCATCAACTCACTCGACACGCTGATGGCGAACCCGGAGTCCATCTCCAGCCCGTCCATCTTGCCGCCCTTGCCGATGGTGATGTTGCGCAGGGCTTGGGCGCAGAAGTCCATGACCCATCTCATCTCGACGCGCTGGGGGTCGACGTCCAGGCGTTTCAGGCCGCTTTTGGCGAGACGCTCGTCCGAGTAGTTGTGCTCGTGCTGCATCCGGGAGGTGAGCGCAACCATGGCCAGGTTGTGGGCGTTGGTGATCGAGTCGATGTCACCCGATAGGCCAAGCGAGAACGGTGCCAACGGGATACACTGAGCCAACCCTCCGCCGGCCGCGGATCCCTTGATGTTGAACGTCGGCCCTCCGCTGGGCTGCCGGATCGCGCCGACAACGCGTTTGCCGAGCTTCCCCAGCCCCTGAACGAGCCCCATCGTGGTGGTCGTCTTGCCCTCGCCCAAGGGCGTAGGAGTGATCGCTGTCACGTCGATGTACTTGCCGGGAGACCTGCCCCCGATGCGTTCCATCACGCGCTGGAAGTCGACCTTCGTGACGCCCGTCCCCTGCGGGCTCATCTCATCCTCTCTCAAGCCCAGATCGGACGCGAGCTCCACGTGCGACCTGAGATTCTCCTCGGCGGCTTCGGCAATCTGCCAGTCCGCCATACGCGTCGGATCCAACTTCTGCCCACTCATGCTTCACCTCTGTCCTCGTTCCGGCCCTCGAAGGGCGGCGCTCCCTTACGCGCCGTCCGGGCCCCGGTTCAGTTACGCAAGGCGTCCCTCCCGAAACGCCGTGATGAACTCCATCCCGAACATGTCCTCTCCCACGAGGACGGCCCGGGCCAGCTTGAAGGCCTCGGAGTCCGCCTCCAAGCTCTGCACAGCCGACACAGGCATGCTTGCGGGATCGATGATCCCGCCATCGGTCCCCGCCTCCGCGCACAGATACACGAATACCGTGTTGAGGAGTTTCCGTTCGGGCATGCCGAAAGAGATGTTGCTCAGTCCACCGTTCAGGTGCACCCCGTCAAACTCGGCGCGCGCGCTCGCCGTCGCCCCGAGGAAATGGCTCCCGTTCATCGGATCTGTGCTGATGGGAAGCACGAGGGGGTCCAGGTGGATCTTGTCGCGAGCAATCCCGGCGTCGTCGAGGAGGGCAATCAACTCGCGGAAGTTCGACATGCGTTCGTCTGCATCCGCCGGCATGCCTTCCCGTCCCACGGCGTTGACGATGGCGTCGGCATCGAACTCTTTGGCCACGCTGATAGCATCCGGGCGCTCCAGACTGATCGAGTTCAGCATGGGTGCCCGGATGTCCTTACGACACGCCGCCAGCCCAATACGGAGTGTGTCCAGGTTTGACGAATCGATACTCAAAGGCGTGTCGTAGCGTTCCGACAGAAAGCCCGCCAGGTAGGCCATCACATCGCCCGCTTCCTTCGCGTCATTGGAGTACTCGTCCACGTTTACGTCAAGGAACACAGCACCGGCATCGATCTGGCGCTCTGCCAGGTAGCACAGGTATTGCTCGGCCATCTCTTTGCTGTCGCCCGACCCGTTCAGAGACTGGTAGACCGCCAAGGCGACATGTTTGATCTTGCCATCGCCGAATGCGGGAGACTTCTGCTCCCAGCCCGTCGGCACGGGGACCGCCATCTCCTGGCCGCCACGATTGAACTTCACGGCCTCTATCCCGCCGGGCAACGTTGTCGTACGCGTGCCGTTGCGTTTCACAATGCGCGTGCAATGGATGTTCTCGCCAACGGTAATGAACTGTGCCCAATCCATGGATATTCTCCTTATCTCGTCATGTCCATCCCTTCCGCCCCTTCGTCCGCCAACGGTTAACACTCCACAAATCTACCCGACACCTCGTTGTTGTTGTTGGATAATCCGATATGTTTTTTGGATAATCAGCCAAAAGACGTATGGAGAGCGACATATGCCGTTAAACAGAAGATTAACGGCCCAGATCGATTCAGTCCTCGACCTCTGTGGACAGCATCTGTTTCAGGGAGTGGCGTTTCTGTCGCACGACGATACTGTTGAGGTGCGTTGCGGCAGAAACGTGTGTCCATTCTGTGAGGCCTGTCTCGCAAGCTATGCCAGCGCCGGCTACTGCCGTCGCTCGGCCCTCGGCAATGCGTACCAGAGCTTGCACACAGGCGAGCCCTCCTACTTCCGGTGCTGGATGGGGCTCACGTCCGTGGTCGTTCCTGTCGCCCCCGGGGGGAGACTTATCGGTGCTGTCGAGCTGGGCGGTTTCCACTTCCCCGAAGAGGAACAGAGCAACCTCCTGTTCGTGCGCAACAGCCTCCGGCATGTCGGCGCTCGTATCGCCGAGGACATGATGGCACTGTTTGTCCATGTCCCCACAGTCGGCCCGCGTGCCGTCCGTGGTGCGGCCACTTTCCTTTTCGACTCACTGTTTTCTTCCGGACTGAACGACGTTGACACGTTCCGGGAAAACCGTGACAAGTACATGCAGCAGCGCCGGATTGCGGAGCTGATGCATCGCTACGACGCTCGGTCCATGCCTCCGACGGATACGCTCGGCATGCTCTCGGGTCTGGTTCTGGCGTTGCGTTCCCGCGATCGTGACCGGATGCTGTTGCTGCTCGACGACTTCTTCTGCCGCATCCTCCTGTCCAGCGGGGCCAGCTTGGACCAGCTCAAAGCCAACGTCCATCTCCTGCTGTCCGTGCTCGCGCGGGAGGCCGTGGTGAATGCGAAGACGCAGTTCGACACCACCATGGCCCGCCACTTCCGTACCTTCAGGGAATTGGAAGAGCTTCATGATCCGACCGATATCTGCTACTGGACTTCCAAGCAGGTGGACTTGCACCTTCAGAATCCTGCCGGCAGATCCGTTCTCGACGAGAGGGCAAGCACGCGAGCGCTGCAGTGGATACAGGCTCACTTCATGGAGAGGATCAGGTTGGAGGACGTGGCACGAGAAGTCAACGCCAGCGTTTCGGGCCTCGTCCACGCCTTGCGCAAGGAGACGGGGAAGACCTTTCACGACCACTTGCAGTCGGCCCGGTTGCGCGAAGCCAAGCGCCTTCTCGTGAACACCGACCTCCCTCTATACGCCATCGCCTCCGAGTGTGGCTTTTATGACCAGAGCCACTTCTGCCGCGCTTTCAAGGCCAGCTTCAGCCAGACACCGAGTCAGTTCCGGAAGAACGCGTGACTCTATGCAGAGGCAGCTCGCGGGGAGGCCACATGGTGCGGATTCCGCGACCTACGTCCGCGGGTTCGGCAAGGGACCCGTAGACGTAGGCCTTGGCTTTGCGGATAGCTGTCGGCACATCGTCGCCCAGCGCGAGACAAGCGGCAATGGCCGCGCTGAGAGAGCAACCGGTCCCGTGAGAGGCGGCGTCGGGAACTGTCGGGGACGTGAGAACACAACACGTGTCCGCAGTCGCCACGACGTCCCGTGCGGGGGCCGCGGGATCGTGTCCACCTTTGATCATGACCGTACAGTCGAATCGGCGGGCAAGTTCGAGAGCGGCCGACGCTATGGTTGCGGGGTCCGCGAGCGAGCGCCGGGCCAGGATTTCGGCTTCAGGGATGTTGGGGGTGATCACGGTCGCCAATGGCAGAAGCCTGGCCAGTAGTACGTCGACGCCATCCTCGGCCAGGAGCCGCGCGCCGCTGGTGGACACCATGACCGGATCCACAACCAAGTTCCGAACTTGCACTCCCCTCAGATAGTCGGCCACGGCAGAGATCGTCTCCGCGCTGAACAGCATGCCCGTCTTCACTGCGGGGATCGCAAAAGCCGAGAACACGGCGTCGAGCTGCGACACGACACTCCGGGACGGAACCGGTACGATGTCGATCACCTCACCGGGATTCTGCGCCGTGACAGCTGTCAGGGCCGTTGTGCCAAACACGCCGAAATAGGAGAACGCTCTCAGGTCGGCCTGGACGCCGGCTCCGCCTCCGCTATCGCTGCCGGCGATAGTCAGAGCAACAGGTCTCTGCTTGCTCATGGGCTAGCGCGGCCCGCCTGCGCGCTTGCCCGGTTGCTCGACGACTTCAACAGCGTCAACCGTCCAACCGATGTCCCGTGCCCAGATGCGCAACTTGTAGTCACCAGGCGAATGGACCCAGCTCATGTTGCGGCTCTTGCCGGCCAGAGTCGTGTCCAACAGCTCGTTGTCCTCCGCATCCCTCAGGGTGACTCGCAGACTTCCGGCGCCGTCGCAGGCGAATATGAGACTCCACTTCGCGGAAGGCACCCGCAACTCGTACTCCGCATCTGTGTCCGTGCCGGCCCAGGCCCCGATTTTGGCAAGCTTGGGTTTGGAGTCCCTGGTCCACTGCACGAGTTGCCACTCCTGCACGATCGTGAGGCTCTGTTCGACCACGACTTCCCACGAAGCGGTCTCCGCAACGACGTGCAGGTGCCGCAGGCCGCTGTCGTTCTTGAAGGTGCGCCAGCCCCGGACAGCGCTCTGCTGCTGGTTGGCGACTGTTGTGAGTTCGGCGCCCTTCTCGTCACGCACAACGATCTTGAACGGGCCTTTGCCACGCGGGATATACCGGACCCGCCAGCGATCCCCGACGACGAGGAACGTATCTGTCATCATGGTGCCCAGGCCCATCCAGGAGCCGGTCTCGACCCAACGGGTTTTCTGAGCGGATGCGCGGGGAGCACACGCCAGTAGCAGGAAGGCCAGTGCGGCCAGACCTAAAGACGATCGATTCCGTACCATGACTGCTCGTCCTCCTTGTGGCGTGAGTTGCCCGTGCGCAGGAAGATAAGGAGCCTGCTTGGGCACAGCCGTTGTGTGTCGTAATATAGTGAACCGACGATACCTTCAAAACAGGCTCGCCAAAATCGGGAATGCCGTCACGCGTGCTGCGGGCGCTTTTGCAAAACGCCGGGCGGTCTTTACATTGGGCAGCAAGCAACCTGTTGGCCTGAAACCTGAAACGACAGTACCAGAGCACCGCAACCATGATAAGCCAGGACCTGCTCGATATTCTGGCGTGCCCGGCGTGTGAAGACCGGCCGTCGGTTCGTCTCACCGAGGACGGCAAAGCACTCGTCTGCGACCGTTGCGGAAGGCACTATCCTGTCCGCGAGGACATCCCGATCATGCTCGTGGACGAGGCGACAATCCCCGAAGAACGATTGCG
>JGI10211J34971_10000841_pt1 | contig 25675 bp, 29 predicted proteins | sample Etolagsediment_FD_34971 | JGI IMG/M metagenome (IMG submission 34971)
AAAGAAAATGAATCTATAAATACTAAAGAAAATGATGTTAGTGAAAAAGAAAATGAATCTATAAATACTAAAGAAAATGATGTTAGTGAAAAAGAAATTGAATCTATAAATACTAAAGAAAATGATGCTAGTGAAAAAAATACATGTGAAGATTCTATGAAAAAAGATAATAATATCAGTGAAAAAAATACATGTGAAGATTCTATAAATACTAAAGATAATAATATCAGTGAAAAAAATACATGTGAAGATTCTATGAAAAAAGATAATAATATCAGTGAAAAAGATACATGTGAAGATTCTATGAAAAAAGATAATAATATTAGTGAAAAAAATACATGTGAAGATTCTATGAAAAAAGATAATAATATCAGTGAAAAAGATTCATGTGAAGATTCTATGAAAAAAGATAATAATATTAGTGAAAAAGATTCATGTGAAGATTCTATAAAAAAATATAATAATATTAGTGAAAAAGATTCATGTGAAGATTCTATGAAAAAATATAATAATATTAGTGAAAAAGATTCATGTGAAGATTCTATAAAAAAAGATAATAATATTAGTGAAAAAGATTCATGTGAATATTCTATGAAAAAAGATAATAATGTTAGTGAAAAAGATACATAAAAATATTCTATTAAACATTTAATATTTACAACGATTTAATTTTTATTATATATGTAAAGAAGATAATGATGAAAATTAAAAAATTATTAAAAAATATTTAAAAAATTTATAAAAAAAAATGTATTATATTATTAATGATTCATAGTATAAAAGGTAATATTATGATAAATAAAATCAAATATAAGTTTTTTTTGTTAAATATAAATGATTTAATATATCTTATTAAAGATAAGATATTATTAACAAAATCGTTTCAAAATATTATGATTGAACATAGAAATAATCCAAATTTTAAAATAGAAAAATTAATTGAAGAAGAAAAACAATTTCATCCTGAAAAAGTAAATTATTTTATAATTTATAAAGATAATAATTTAGTAAGTTGTGCTCGTTTAATTTATAAAAATAATTCAAAATCTTGTTATTTAGGTATGATTCATACAAATAATAATTATAGAAATCAAGGAATATGTAAAAAAACTTTAAAAAAATTAATTAATTTAACTAATAATAAATTTAATAAATATGAATTAGAAGTAGAAGAAAATAATATACCAGCAATAAAATGTTATGAAAAAGTAGGATTTATATTAGAAAAAAAATATAAATATAATAATATAAAAGTAAATTTAATGATATTAGACATATAAATCAACTTATAAAAGATATAATTAAAAATAATAATAATTTATTGTATACTATTTTATATTAAAATTATAAAAATGCAATATAATAATACTTTAATATATTGAAATTAAGATTAAAAAATAAAAATGAATTATTATATCATGAATTAGTTAATAATTGTATTAGAAAAATTACCAATACATATTTATAAAAATTTAATCAAAGTATCATATGATAGAAATAACAAAATATATTAAAATTATATCAATAAGAAGGAGAAACCTAAAAATATCTGGTATATGTCATCATTTTAAATGTTTAAAAATATAAAAGAGAATAATATTAATTAAAAAGATTTAAGTAAAGTTATATATAATAAAATAAAATAATATAATTTAATATAAAACTATATATTTAAAATAAACTTTAATATATAGTTTTATATTAAATTATATTAGTAAATAAACAATAATAATTTTTCATGAAACAACAAAATTCTAATAAAAAACATACTAAAAATTTATCTTTAAAAAAAATATTATTAGAAAATCAATGTAAATCTAATATTACATTAAATAATATAATACCTATATCTGATAAAGTATTTTATATATATCATGATAAAGAAGAAAAAAAATATAGTATAGATTGTAGTGATTTATTTGAATAAAATAATAATTAAATTACATATTATTCATAATTATATATATATTATATAATTATGAATAATATATTAAAAAAACAAATTATTATGTTTATTATAATGGTTATTATTGGAGTATTATTTAATCCAATGAATATATTAGCATATAGAATTGATGATTTATATTTGTCATTAACATTATTTTATGGTGGTTTATTAATGGCTTCGAATATGATATGGGCACATGAAATTGTACATTATTTATACATGGGACATTTTAATATTATAATTTTTTCAATTGGTGTAACTCTATCAATTATTGTTTCAATACTATTATTAAGAAAACAATTATATGTTAATGATGAACAATGGTTAAAAAGAATGATTAGTCATCATTCTACAGCACTAACTACATCACATAAAATTTATAATAAAACAAATAATCCGAAATTAAAAAAATTATCAAAAGAAATAATAGATACACAAGAAAGAGAAATAAAATTAATGAAATCTATGTTATAATTATAAAATATTATTACATCTATATATATTAAATTTATTCAATGTATAATAAATATATATTTGATAATATAATAATAATACTTCCTATAATATTTAATAATTTTATTTTTTCATTTGCAAAAACATATGCGTAAAAATAAGTTATAAATATACCAACATAAGATAAAATTGAATAAAGTTTATAATTTATTTTATTCATTGAATAAAATCGTAAATAATATCCAATTAAACCAATTAGTATATTAAATATTAATGCAAATAAATTAGTTTTATCTAATTTAAATAAGCTATTATTTTCATTTTTATCATTATTTTCATTTTTATCATTATTTTCTTCATTATTTTCATTATTTTCTTCATTATTTTTTCTAGAAAATATAAAATAAATAAATATTATGATTAATCCAAAAAAATATGAAATAAATATGTGATTCCAGTTATTATCTGTTTTAATATCTAAAACGCTAAAATAAATAATTGCTTCCGTAAATGCAGCTATAATCATATAGAAAAAACCTTTTCCAAATGTTAACATTGATGAATTTATAATAAAATGTTCTTTGTCTTCATGTAATTTTTTTAATTTATCATGTTCATTATTATAATTTGAATAAGATAATAAAAACAATCCAATGATAATAAATAAATAAATTAACCAAGGTTTTTTATTATTAAAATATAAAATTATCAAAGGATAAATATAGAATATACTAACAGCAATGCCACTGGGTAATAATTCAAAACCTCGATGACTAGATACTATATGAATAAAAGTTACAAAACTTAATAATAATCCTTTATAATGCAATAAATATTTTTTAATAATTGATAAATCAGATAATAATAAACTAATAAATGTAAATGTTATTAAACGATAAAAAATTTTTTTTAAAAATGATATATTTATATTTTTTATAAATACTGGATAAGATGATAAAGCTAATTCAGATATTATTTTTGATAAAAGTCCAGAAAGTATCATTTTAATCTTTATTATTAAATAAAGATTAAATAATTAAAATTAAATAATTAAAATTAAATAATAAATTATTTTATTTTTTATTTACGAAATCCACAAGATTTTAAATAATCTATATTATTTAATACAACACGAGTACTCATTCCACCACGAACCCAATACGTAGGAATAATATGTTCAGGATTTTGAATATTTTCTGCAATATTAGGAACTAATGGTATAAAATTATTAGCACTATATGATGAAGTAATATTATTTGATTTACTAGTACGAGTATCTTCTCCAAAATTTAATTTAGAATTAATATCTGTATATTCTAAAATACCTTGTCCACGACCCATATAAGGAGAGCCTGGAAAAACACGTGTATCTAATTCTTTTTTAGATTTATGTTCATTGTCATTGCTATTTCTTAATTTAGTAGATATATCAATAAATACACCTTGTTTATCAAAATTTTTTTGATTATTTAGTCCATGAATATTTAAATGACTATTATCTATATTTTCTTGATTAATAATATTTGGTTGAAATAAATGATTATATAATATTTCATTTGATCTGTTATTATTAGAAATATAACAATCGTCATTATTATTTCTTGAATTATTATTAATTACAAAATATTTATCCATTGTTATATAGTGAGATAAAAAATAAATTAATTATCAAAAATAAATTAATTATCAAAAATAAATTAATATTTTGTAACATCATTTTTATAAGGATTTGTTTGGTCTATAAATGGAACAGCATTCATTTCTGGAGCACAATACAATGATTTTTCTTTACATGTTGGACCAGAATTATAACACCACTTAGCAAATGCTGTTTGATTATTAGGTATTGTAGTAGATGGAGCAGTATAATACTGACGTTGACTATTATTTTTTCCATATAAATCACCTACATCTCTATATAAATTATAATTAAATTTATCTTCTATTTCATTTTTAATTTCATTATTATTCCAAGAAGGTATAGATGCAGATTCTGTTGGGTCTGATGTAATTAAATTAATATTCATGAATGGATTATCGACAGTAGGATTTCTATTATTTTTATTTTTTTGTTTATAATTTTCTATTAAATTTTGTTGAATTAAATTATAATTAGAATCATTATCATTATTTAAATATAATTGAACATTATCATATTGGTATTTGTAAATAAAATATGTTAAAGCACCTACAATAATAAATACATATAAATATAAATAGTTTGATGTAAAAATATAAAGTGTTAATCCAATATATATACTTAATCTAAAAATCGAATTTAACTTTTCAATTAATGTCATTTGTTCTGTTGGAAAAAAATCAGAAATTCTATTTGAATTAATTAAAATAGTATAATCATCATACCAAAAAGGATCACCTAAATTTTGAATTTTTTCAGTAATTAAATTATCCTTTATATTATTTAAATTTTTATTAGTAATTATATCTTTTTTTTCAAATAAATTATTACTCATTCTAATAATATATTATATAAAAAATGACTATTATAATCTTATTTTAAATAATAAAAATATATTTTTTTTATTATTTAACTTAATTATATATAATAAATTAATGATATATAGTTTATTTTTCTTTAAAATTTTTTGACATGTCTTTAAAAATATCAGCAAATTTATCTAAATTTAAATTAGGATTATTCATAATTTTAGAAGGATCAAAACCAGATATATTACCAAATTTGCCCATAATATTTTGTGCTTCATTAACTAAATCACCTTCTTTTAAACCATCTCCGTCTTTAAATGCTGTTTGTACTTCACCAATAACAAATTGTAATAAATCACCAATTCCTTGTTCACCATCTTGTGAAGTTGGATTACTTAATGAAGAAAGTAATTTACTAGGATCATTTAATACTGGAAAATCATCAATATTTATTTTTTCACTTATACTCTTAGCTAATGATGCTATTTTAGTGTCTTCAATACCTTTCATAAAATTCTCACCAATATTTGGCATACCATTTGATGATTTTTTACTGTCTTTTTTTGATTTTTTATTTCTTTTTTCGTCTTTTAATTTTTTTTCTTGTTCAATACTTTGTTGAATTTGTTCACTAATGTCATTTTCATCAAAATTAGAAAAAATATTATTTATATTATCTATTACAAGTAATATTTTATTATAATTTTTATTAGATGAAAAATTAGTTTTTACATATTCAATATATTCATTATGAAAGAAATATTGTTCATTATCTTCATAAACTAATAATTCAAAAATTTCAAATATATCTTTTAATAGTATTTGTTTTGTTTTCGTTTTAAGATTAGGTAAAATAGATTTAAGTGTTGTGTTTTCTCCAATTTTAGTAATTTTTGATTTAATGATTTTTCCATTTTTATTTTTTATTTTTTTTTCTTCTTGATAACAAAAATAATCAGAATTTAAATCTTTAATTTCTTCTAAACAATACAAAAAATTATCTGTTAAAATATTTAATATAGCGTATTTATTACTATTTGATTTTTCTATTATTTGAACTAAATCTTGTTTTATTGTAGAGCATAGTTGTTTATGATTTTTAAAAAAAGAATTTAAATTTTGTACAATATAAATATATTTTTGATTAATAATAGGTATAATTTCTTCATAAGTTAATTCTATAAATTCTTGATTAGTATCGTTTTGTTCGTCATTATCTTTTTCAAATTCTTCATCCTCATTATCAGCTTCGGATTCATTGTCAGATTCATTATTACTATCTTCATTATCATTTAGTTCGCTATTAACATTAACTGATTGATTTAATTCATCAGATAATTTATTTATTTCTAAGTTTAAATCTTTTATTGATGAATCTAAAATTTCATCTAAAATGTTACTTGTAATATTTTTTTCAGAATTAGATAAACTCATTTATATTATGTATTATATATTTAAATATAGTTTTAAATACGCATATAAATTTTTTATATTATTAATTAATATATATGCCTAAAAAAAAAATAATTAAAAAAACTAAAATAAATAATGAAACAAATAATGAAACAAATAATGAAACAAATAATGAAACAAATAATAAAAAAAATATTGAAATAAATAATGAAACAAATATTGAAATAAATAATGAAACAAATATTGAAAATAATCAAAAAACAAGTATTAAAAAAAAATATAAAAAAAATACTGAAATAAATAATAAAAATAATAAATTAAATACTGAAAATATTATCATAAAAGCCAAAAATAAAGAATTTTCTTTATATTTTAAAAATTATGTATTAAATGAAAATAATAATATTTATAAAAATGATATAGATAAATATCAACAATCATTTGATGATATTAATTCTTTTACAAAAAAAATAAGTACTCAAACTAAAAATTCAATTAATTGTATTATATATCATGCTGAAAATAGTGATGGTATAATGTCCGCAAATATTGCTATTAAATATTTAATTGAACATAAAAAAAAAGATATTGATATCATACCTTTAAAACCATCATCTGGATATGGTCATATTGACCAACGTTTAATAGCTTATAATCAAAGTATTAAAGATAAAAATATATTAATTTTAGATTTACAATATAATAAAGAAAACCTCGATTATATACGTAAATTAGCAAAAAATGTTTATATAATAGATGACCATTCTATTGCTAATAAAAATAATAGTCATCATTTTATAGGTAGTAATCATGCAACAATAGCATATACTTGGAAATTTTTTTATCCAAAAGAATCAATACCATTATATGTGCAAATTATTGACAATGATGACCGTAAATTACAATTACCATTTTTATCAAAATACAGAAAAATAAGTTCTTTCTATAATTATCGTATTTTTCATAATCCATATTTAAAAATAAAATTTGATAAAGTATCTGATTTTCAATACTTAAATAGCGTAATTAGTGATGAATTCAAAATAATTTCAAATATAATTGGCCATTATTATGAAGAATTAGCAAATAATATTAAAGACCAAGTTGCAAGAAATGCACGAAAAGCTATTTTTCAAGGACATCCTGTTTATGTATTAAATTATAATGATCCAGTTTTATCACGCATGGTGGGGCGACAAATGATAACTAACGCCAAAGCAAATGGAGATAAAATTGATTTTGCTGTTTTATGGGGTTATGAATATACAAATAAATTTTATAGAGTACAAATGGTAGAAGATCATAGTGGAAAACCAAAATATAATCTACCATATATAGCGAAAACACTTGGGAATTTAGGAAAAACAGGTAAAGGTGGTGGAGGAGCTAATTTTGTGGGTAATTTTTATTGGCCTCATTCTAAAGATAAAGATATTTGGGATTTATTTAGTAAAAATTATTTGAAAAATAAATATAATTAATTATTATATTATTAATATAGATTTACACCATTTAAAAATCATAAAATTAAACGTTAATTACGTAATAGGATGCAATTTTAATAATATGAATTAGTTAAATGATACGTAAACTTGCACACGATTACATAATAAAAGAAAGAATAGTTGAGTTTTTAGAAGAATTTGTATTTAATAAATATAAAAATAACATTATTATTTTAGATAATGATAGTAGTTATAGAAATAATTATGTAAAATATACTATTACAGAAGCGAAAATAATTATTTATTTTATATCCTCTATATACATAAACCAACGTTATAAAATAGTAATTTAATTAAATAAAGTAATATACAAACCTTAATAAGAAGATTCTAAAGTTCAATGACTTTAAAAAATGAAGTAAATAAAGTTAAAAAGATAATTATAAAACTATTTTCTTTTTATTTATAAGAAAGATGATATATATAAGGCAAAAAAAGAGAAATATATACAATTATAATGAAATCTAAAATAAAACATCTCTTTTATTTAAGAGTTATATTGATTTTGTAAATAAAATTAATAATAATGTAAAAAGTAGTGATAATCAATTAGGTGGAAATAAAAAAATAAAAGATAAAAGATATGGAAAATATAAACATAATAATCATACTCATCGAACAAAAAAAGCATTGATAGCATGTAAAAAAATATAATTAATATATTATTTATATTTATTCATAAATTTAGATATCTAACAATATATTTTTGATCATTTTGTTCTATTTTACCATTGAAGATTTAAAATACCTATTTTTCTAATATCGGATAAATATATCTAAAAGGTTTATCCATTACAGAAATATGTAAATTATGGGAGTAAATCATAATTGAACTTAAAACTATTCATTACTAATTAATCGTAATAATATTTCTTTAAATAATTTAATAAAAAATCTACATTTTAAATATTCAATGGTTTAAATATTCAAGGTGTAAAACTTTAATAGTAAAAAAATATGTATGATATAGAATTTTATTAAAGTTTTTCATTTATTATAAAAAACATCGGTATATTATTTAGTATGTATATTAACATATCTATATTATTTTATAGATAATTTATTATATATATTTTATATATAATAAAATTACTTATGTAAATCTATTATATAGTGGAGAAGAATTTATAAATCATATTAAAAATCAATCAATATTATTATTTTGATTAATTATACATTAAAAGTTTATAGAATTGATTAAAAATTTATTGATTACTTTATATATTGTAAATATAAATTTATTAAAAAAAATTAGTTATTTTTTTTAATAATTTTTACTAAATATAATTTATAATTATAAATAATTTATGATAAACGATTAAGTGGTGCTGGAACATCATTTGTTCTATTAGATAGAAACTTTTCATAATCATTATCTAGTTTTGTTTTTTGTCCAGAATTTTTTGATTCTTGTCCATAATTTTTTTCATCAGGTGTTATAATTTTATCAGAATCACTTATAAATGAAAAACTTTTCTTCATAGCACTAGAATTTTCTAAATAAGAAAATCCATCACTATAACCAGTCATTGTACCTGGATCCCAATCTTGTATTATATTTGATTCTACATTTTGTTTATGTAAATTTTTATACCAATCAAAAATTTTAGAACCTACTAACATAGATGCTTTTTGATTTTCATTTATAATTAAAGTAGGAACAGCTTTTACATAACCTGGTAATTTAATATTTTGATTATCAACATTTATTTTTGTAACTTTTTGATTTAATTCATTATCTTTATAAAGTAATTGTAAAAATTCTTTAGAATGTAAACATTTACTACTATGAAATAAAATATAATTTTCTTTATTCATTATATATAATATATAATCTTAAATATATAAAATATAGTTTTTATATTAACGCAATTATTTTAAAATGTAATTTATTTTTATAAAATATTTTTAAATTTTCTATTATTATAATTTTCTAACATATTACTAAATTTTTTTATTATTTACAATTTTCTAAAATAATTCTAATTTTTTTATAATATATTTCTAAATTTTTTAGTTGTTATGTTTTTCTAATATATTTCTAAATTTTTTAGTTGTTATGTTTTTCTAATATATTTCTAAATTTTTTAGTTGTTATGTTTTTATAATATATTTCTAAATTTTTTAGTTATTATGTTTTTCTAATATATTTCTAGTTTTTAATTATTTTATTTTAATAAAAAATAATAAAATGATTTACAATTAATTTAAAATAGAATTTATTATATATTATATATTATTATGAGTTTTATAAATATTAAGGATACAGATAATAAAAATAAATTATATCTTGAAATTAATAATTCAAACAATGATTACTTAATTAGTTTTATGAATGCATTGAGAAGAATTATTTTGTCAGATATATCAATTTGGGCATTAGATGAAAAAAAAATTGATTTTATTGAAAATAATTCTTTATTAAATAATGAATTTTTAAAGCATCGTCTTAGTTTAATTCCATTTTTAAATAATGATGAAACTATAAATTATAGTCGTTTAATGGTATCTTGTTCTATTAAAAATGATTCTGAAAATATTAAAAGTGTTTATGTATCTGACTTTAAAATTTTTAATCTTGATACAAATACAGAACTAAAGATTGAATCATTTATTCAAGATGAATATAAAAATATATTATTTGCAAAGTTACAATATAATGAATATTTTACATTTAATGCTCATTTTAGTCAAAATACAGCTCATTTAGGTGGTGCTCAATATTGTCCTGTATCAACATGTATCGTATCATTTATAAATAATGAAAAATTATTAAAAGAACTAACTAAAAATATAATTGAAAATGAAAAAGATTCATTTAAAATAAATAATCAAGAAAAAATATATAAAAAAAATAAATTTGATAATCCAGAATTTTATGAAATGCATATTGAGAGTATTGGATTTTTAAATGTAAAAAAAATTTTATTAAAAGCATTAAATATATTAAAAGAAAAAATTGAATTCTATGAAGAAAAAATTAAAGATTTTACATTTGAAAATGATTTTTATATATTAAATTTAGAAAATGAAAATGATACATTAGGAAATTTAGTATCTTCTTATATTAATAATGAAAATAATATTTTATTTAGTGGTTATATCATTGAACACCCTTTATATGAAATAATAAAAATTAAAATAAAAACAGATATTTCACATGATAAATTATTAAAGTTATTGTCTAAAAAAAATGAATATTTAATTGATTTAATTAATAAATTTATAAAAGGTATTAAATAATATAAATAATTTATATTTTTCTAGGCTTAGATAATTCATATATAATATTAGCATTATCTATTAATTTATTTTTATTAATAAAATGTGTAATTATACCACAAATAATAATTAATATAGGTAAATTTCCTAAAAACTTAATAAAAGATACAAATATATATAATATTATAAAAACTATAACAAATGTTGTTATAAATTTACTATCAGATACTTCTTTTTTTAAATCTTCTAAATTTATCATTCTAATTAAATTATATATATATTTTTTTTTTATATTTAATATTTAATATTGAATTATGAATTTAATAAATAAAGTTGTAGAAAAATGTTATAATGATTATTATAAAAGTATTTATAAAACTATATTAGAAAATAGTATTGAAAATGAAAAAATCTGTATAATAAATCAAAATTACTTTAATCCTTTTAGTGATTTTTCTCATTTTATGAAAAAATTTAATGTTATGTTTTATATTTTATTTAAACATAAAGAAAATAGAACAAAATTCATTAATTTATCTGAAGGAGAAGAACTTCAAGAAAATGTTTGTTGTGATTTTGAAATACTTGAAGATATTAAAAAATTATATAATTTTTCAAAATTTTCAAAAATTATATTATTTGATATAAAATCAGAATCTTATTTAAATGATGTGCTTGAAATTATTTATCCATTAGTTAATGAACAAACAAAAATATATATTTATATAAGTTTAACCAATAAATCATCAACAACTACTCAATCTAGTATTCGAAATTTTATAAATATATATAGTTATTATAAAATTTCAAATATTATGGTTAATAATACATTCTTTGATAGTTTACATAAAAATAAATTATTTTCCATAGATAAAATTAAAATATTTCGAGATAATTATTATATGATTTATGGAGAAAATACAATTTATGAAATTATATTAACACCAAATTTATAATAAATATACTTAAAGAAATACTTACTATAATAAATATTCCTCGCATAGCTCAGTTGGAAGAGCAATTGACTGTAGATGTTAAACAATTGATGTTATCAATAGGTCGAGTGTTCGAATCACTCTGCGAGGATATTTTATATTTTATATATTTTTTATATAAAATATTATTTAATTAATTAATTAATTATTTAATTATTTTTATATTCTTCTTCATTAGTTGTAATAATAGTTTCATTTTTAATTACATTTATTATTTTTGTATTTTGTTTATCATAATATTTCTTTAAAAATAGTAAAATACTTGTACATAATAATCCAATTACATAAATAAATACATGAAAATAATATTCTTTATATAAAACAACAAATAAAAATATAATTTGTGATATCATAAATAAAATAATAGATAAATAAGGTATATTAGATGTATATTTTTGTTGTATAACTTCAAATACAAGTGGTATAAATGCAAAATTAATAATAAAATTAGCAAATAAAAGTATATAATAAAAAATTGTTTTATTAATCATAATCTATATTATTAGATAATAAAATAAATAAAATAAAAAAATATAAATGGAATGATTTTTATCAGAATAATTATAGTTGTGGCAATTTTATGTTATTTTTATTATATTATATTTTAAGAATTTATTTTATATTATTAATTATAATATTATAAAATAAATTAACATTCTAAAAGAATATTATTTTCATATTTCATAAATTCATTTTCATATTTTGTATGATATTCATCTATATTTTCATTTTTAATTTTTTTAATTTTTTCTTGAATATAATAAACATATTTTAATATTGTTTTTTTATCTACATTATCATCATATGTTAGTTCAATCATAATATTATCATCAAATTCGGTAAAAATTAATTTGTAAAATATATTAATATTATTAAATAATAAAGAATCTTCAATTTTAATATCATCTAATGATAAAAAATAATTATTTTCTTTATAATTATTATTATTTAATTCATTAAATTGTAAATAATAAACTTTATTATTATTAAATTTTAAATTAGGACTTAAAAATTTTACAGAATGCATTTTATTAATATAAAATAAATTATTAAAATACTTTTAAATACATTTATTTATATATAATAAAATTTATAAATATTATAAATATTATAAATATTATAAATTTAGTATTATTCAAGACCACATTTAATAATTTTTACATCTTCAATTGGTTTATTATTTTCTAAATTTATTGGAAGTTGTTCTATTTTCTTTATAATATCAAATCCTTCTAATATAATACCAAATACTACATGTTTTCCATTTAACCACGGTGTTTCTTTTAATGTAATATAAAATTGTGAATTATTCGTATTTGGACCAGAGTTAGCCATACATAATAATCCAGGTTGATTATGTTCTAATGTTAAATTTTCATCATCAAATTTTATACCATACATACTAATTCCACCGGTTCCATCAAAATTAGTAATATCGCCACCTTGTATCATAAAATCTTTTATAACACGATGTAAAATGGAACCTTGATAATCTGGGTAATTATTATTTAACATACTATGTGTACAAAAATATCTGAAATTTTTACATGTTTTTGGAACTTCTTCATCAAAAAGTTCAAATTTAACTTTTCCTAAAACTTCATTACCAATAGCAATAATAAAATAAGGATTACCACTATCTAAGCTTATTTTTTTATTATTAGATTCATCATTTTTTAATATTTCTTGATATTGTTCAATCGTATCATTCGGATTATCTTTATTTATTAAAATATTGCTTTCTTCAATAGTATGATTTACATCTGATGATTTAAAAAAGGAAAATATGCTTTTTGATTTTACAAAATAATTATATCCTAAATATATTATTAAAGATATTAATATTATAATAATTATAATTATAATATATGACATTGTTTATATTTATATTAAATAACAATTATTTAAATATATTATTATAATTGTTATTAATTTTAATTAAAATAAAAAAAATTAAAATAAAAAAAATTAAAATAAAAAAAATTAAAATTAAAATAAAAAAAGTTAAAATTAAAATAAAAAAAATTAAAATTAAAATAAAAAAAGTTAAAATTAAAATAAAAAAAATAAAAATAAAAAAAATTAAAATAAAAAAATTAAAATAAAAAAATTAAAATAAAAAAAATTAAAATAAAAAAAATTAAAATAAAAAAAATTAAAATTAAAATAAAAAAAATTAAAATTAAAATAAAAAAAATTAAAATTAAAATAAAAAAAGTTAAAATTAAAATAAAAAAGTTAAAATTAAAATAAAAAAGTTAAAATTAAAATAAAAAAGTTAAAATTAAAATAAAAAAGTTAAAATTAAAATAAAAAAAGTTAAAATTAAAATAAAAAAAGTTAAAATAATTAAAATTAAAATAATTAAAATAACTAAAATTAAAATAACTAAAATTAAAATAAATAAATTGAAAAAGATGTAAAATTTAATTATAACTCCATTTATTGCCACAATTTAAACAATTAACAAATGTTGTCATTGGTTCGTCACAACATCGTACTTGTAATTGATAATAAGTGCAATCTTTTTCTTTGCATCGTCCACATTTAAATTCTGTAGTTCTTACACCAACTGTTCTCGAATATAAAAATTCATCTTTTGCTGTTTGTTTATCTAAATATTTTTTCCAATGACTTGGGCTAATTTCTTGAGAAGTAAGAAATGCAATATACTTTAAATCTATTTCATTATTATTAATTTTATTATATAAATCTGTATTTTTAATGTAAGAATCTTTATTGATATTATTATATATATTCATTAATTTATTAACATAAATTCTTTTAAATAATTTATTATCTATATTATTTTCAATACCTTTTTTTAGTGATTGTTCTACTGTAAAATCATAAATTGATTCCTCAATTTGTTTACTTTTATTATAATCATTTAATATAGTATTAATTTTTTCAATACAAATAGTTCGTGTCATCTTTTAATTAATATACTAATTTATTTTTATATATATTTTTATTAGTAATTTAATAAATGATTTTGAAATAAATATTTAATAATATTACTTTTTTAAAGTTGAATAAATTAAAAATCAATTTTTAAAATAATAATAATAAATTAATTAATTTATTATTATTTTTGATAAATTTAAATTTTAGTAAATTTGTCACAACCTGTAGCGTGCCTTAATGTATAAGAGTTTTTCTTTTTCCAATCATTCCCAGTTGTTTTTTGAGACATAATATACATATCACCATGTTCTAAAGGAATAATTATTCTTGTTCCAATAGGTTTATTTTTATAAAACCATTGATAATGCAATGGTAAAGATTCACCAACACGAACAGCAATTACTTTTAATCGTTCTGCATCACCGTGAAATCCAATACCCATTTTACGAATATCATAATAATTATTTAATTCACCAGCTAAATTATCACCACCATCAATACAATTTTTTAATTTATTTCGTATATGATAACTAAGTGGTACTTTTTCATATGCAATAATTCGACCTTTTCCTTCTTCATAATTAGGTTCTTGATCTGTTTCATCTAAACACAAATTATATCGTGCATGTTTATTTACTACACGTCCATACATTTTGGCTTTGGTATCCCACTCTAAAATTTTTAATTCCTGAAAAAGTTCATGTTTTGTACCATGTATATCTGAAAGTAGTGTATCTACACCGTTTTTTATAATAAGTAAATGAGCTTTTTCAGTTGATATATTATTAGGTAAATAAGAATTTAATTCAATGATTTCACATTTACAACCAAGATGTTCAAAATTATTTCTTGCTTTTTCAATATCATTAATGGAAAAACCAATTTCCGCTGCTTTTCCAATTTGCTGCATTCCCACATGATTTTCAGCTCTATCACCGAAAGTAATGGTTATTGTTTGATAATTAAAATTCATTTTGTTTATTTATATTATAAATTACTTATTATAAATATATAATTAAATTATTTTTAAATTATTTTTAAATAATTTAATTATATATTTATTTATAATCCATTTTTAAATCATTTTTTAAATAATTTTTAAATAATTTTTTATTTATATATAAAAATCCATTCACGTAAAGAAGGAAAATATTTTTTTAAAAATATTTTTTTTGAATATATATATTTATTAGAAATATGTGATAAATCAATTGTAGTACATAATAATAACATATTTAATTCACTAATATGTAATTCTTTTGCATTTTCTATTATTTTTAATAAATAAATAATAGACCACTTTTCAATATTTTTATATTTTTTATCATTATATTCATATATTAAATTTTTTTTATTATTAATATTTTTAATATTTTGTAAATCTACATTATATGTAAAAATATATCCTTCTGGATAAAAAGAGTATATTTTTTGATAATATTCATTTTCACGTTCATAATCTCTTACCATCCATTTTTCATTAGTTATTGGTTTATAATATTTTAAATTATATTGCTCATAAAAAATTTCAAAATAATTTATATTCATATTATCTATTAAAATAGTATCTTTTAAATTATCCCATGAATTATTATAACTACCTAATTTTATTAAATTATAATTTTTATTATCATTAATTTGTATTTGTTGATTTTGAAAATAATTTATAATTATAGAATTATAATTTTCAGGTGTAATATTTATATTATTTGGTATTTGGATATAAAAAATATTAGATAATTGTTTAAAGTAATTTTGACAAAATATAAAAACATCATTTGATAATAAAATATACACACGAATATATTTTAATGATAACAAATAAATTATATAATCAATATTTATAAAATCATAAATATTATAATGTGAAATAACAATACAATTCATTATAATATATTATTAGTTTATTAATATTTAAATTCATTCTAATATTTAAATAAAAAATAATACTTAATTAAAAATTAATATTTTACATTAAATTTATATTTAATTATTAAGTTAAATTTAATTATTTTTCTTCTATTTAAATATAAGAATGAATTTAAATATTATTATTCATGCACTAATTATTATTTTTATTTTACATATTATTTTGATAAATATTAAATATAGTGTCACAATTGGATATTCTAATAAAAATAATGTTGAAAAAATGACAAATCAAAAAGAATTTTATATTGGCGAAAAAAATAAAGATGACGAAAGTATTGATTTTTTATTAGGTAATAATAATAAAAAAGATGATTTATTTAAGAAAAAAATGAATGATTATATAAAAGATATACAATTTAATAAAACAGAAACTAAAAGCTTTGATGACAAAAACGAATTTCCAGTAGAAGCATCCAATAATTATTTAGATAATAAAGAAACTCCTAATTTTGAATCAAATGTTATAGACACAAGTAAATTTTATGAAATAAATAAACATAATGATAATTTAAATTATGATAATTTAAATGAGAAAGATTTAAAAGAAACTTCTTTAAGTTCTCTTGGAATATCAAATACATCACCAGATAATTTATTTAAAGATAAAAATAATAATTTAACAAATATAAATATTGATAGTAATACTGTTCGACAATCTACTATAAATCCAGATAATTGGAAATATAAGAATGAATTTCCAATGAATGGTGGTTTAATGAATGGAATTGTAGGATTTGATGAATTAGAATCACAATATGCAGATTTTGGATCTTTCCTCCAAGTTAAAAATAATACCACTCAACCATTTGAAAAAATTCCACATGATGATTTACGAAAACCTATTATTTATAATAATTAATATATTAAATAAATATATTTATTTTTATTTTGAACAGCAAAAATTTTATTTACAAATTTTATAAATAAAATTATTATATAAAAAATATTATAAAAAATTAAATATAAGTTATATAAAAAATATTAAAATTTATTATAATTGTTTACGTTTGAGCCATGGATCATCACATTCAAGTGATGCCATATTTTCTACCTTAAAATTATTAATTTCATCTTTATTATATGTTGACGTTTGTTGTTCATCTTCTTGAGAAATTGCTTCAATATCATCTTTAATTAAATTAGTATTTTCTTCTTCAGAAATTACTTCTTTTAAATTACTATCAATAACTGGTTTAAGAATACTAGTATCATCAATATTATTTGATGATGATATTTTTGATAAAGCTTCATTCTTTTTAAGATTATCATAATATAATTTATCAGATTCATCAATAATTTCTCTTAATTCTTCAATTTTCTTAACATCATCTGGATTTGTTTCTTGAACTCTAATATTTTCTTCTTTCATTTGAACCTTACGTGCTTCAATTTCTTCTTTTGCCTTTTTAACACGTTCATCTTTCAATTTTTCATATAAATCATCTTTACAATCTAAATTTTCTTTATATTTTTTAACTAAATCATTCAACATTTCTTCTTGATATTCTTGTTCATGTATTTGTTCAGCTTCAGGATCCCATGGTAACCAATAACCAACTTGTCCAACAAATACATTAAAATTAGGGTCTTTTCTTCTAAGTACTTGTGCACGTATATTAGCTTCTTTATGTGTATCATAAACACCACGTACTTTTAATCCACGAATAGTTGTTCTATAATCATTCATTTGATAGAATTCTTCATCTAATACATTATTACGTGTATATTTCCAATCTTCATAAAAATTCTTAATATTATCATAGTTAAACTTTAAAGAACCATCCATTAATTTTTCTCTTGTATCTTTTGTATGTTGATCTTCTGAATTAAAAAAATGTTCCAAAAACTTTGTGGTAAAATACACTTCTTTTTGTTTAAGAACTTTTTCAGGAGAAACAAAAGATAAACATACAAAATTTTGTCCAGGAATTTTAGGATCTACTTCTAAAAAGTCTTCTTTAATATCTTCTTCTACTTTACTACTAGATTCAAATGAGGTCATTTTTATATAAATTATATACAATATAATCTTTAAGTAATTTTTACGAATATTTAATTTTAATTATATTTATAAAATTAAATTATTATATATATAATATATATATATATTATATAATGAATACTGATATTGATTTTGTAGAAATATTAAGTAGAGTACTTAAATATTTAATGGAAGGTTTAGCTGTTGGTATAGCATGTTATTTTACAGGACTTCCTACCGAACAAATAGTTGCCATAGCAATTACAGCTGCAGTTACTTTTGCTATATTAGATATGTATACTCCTAAAATTTCTGATGCTGCAAGATTAGGAACTGGAATTGGAATTGGTTCTCAATTTGCAGGTTTACGAATGGTTGGACCATTATAAAATAATTATACTAATATTTATCGAATATTTATCTAAATATAATATTATAATAATAATATTATAATAATAATTATATTATTTTCTACATTTTTTTTTCATATTAATAATCTATTTTATTAGTAGATAGATGTCTACTAATATAAATGAAATAGATTATCAAATTAAAAATAATATAAAAAATATATCAAATGAATATTTATTTTATTATTTATATTTTCATACAAAAAATAATAATATTGAAAAATATAACCAAGAATATATAGTTAAATATTTAGAAAAAATAAATTATAGTTATTTTTATGAAAATATATTTGTTAATAAATCTAATTATACAATCATTGTTGTTTATTTAATTGGATTACTTATACCATTTTATTTTAATTACCCAAGATTTTATAATTTAGGAAGTCTTGGATTTATTATTGGAATTTCATCATTTATAAGCATTTTTATGTTTTTAAAAAATACATATGGTGTTTTTTTTCCAAATGTTACAAAATTTTTTCTGGTATTAAATATTATTTTTTATTTGATTTTTTTTGTATTATTGAATAAATTAAATCATATTTCTTTATTTTTTATTTCAAGCGCATTATCCTTTTTGTTTATAAATTATATTTATAGAGTTAAATTAACAATACCGAATAAAACTAATAAATTTAATAAATTAAATGCCAAATTAAACAATAATAAAGATTTTACAACTTTTAATCAAAATATAGAAAAAGTGTGCTCTGAAATAATTGAAAGATTTCAATTAAAATTACCAAGTGCACATATGCTTTATTCTTATTTATCCGAATTTGATATAGGTGAATCATCTCAAAGTATGATGATTACCGAATTTGTAACAAATTTAATTAGTCCGATAACAACCATTATATATTTAACATTATTAGGAATATTTTTAAATAAAATAAATAGTGGTAATTCTATTTCAGGACATTTAGTCCAGCTTTTTCCTTTAATTGGATTAAATGAAAATAGTTTTAAATATTTTACATGTCAGGCTAATTATGTTTTACCAATTCAATATAATTATAACATGTATTTACATGAATTTTACCAAGAAAAGGATTTGGATGATAAAACATATATGCAGCTTATTAAAGCTATGAAAAGAGTAAATAATGAATTTATAAAAAAATATAATCCAACTTTTATAAATTTAGAAAATTTGGATAGTCAAGAAATTTATCAACATTTAAAGAATAATTTTATATTAAATCAAGTAAAAATATTTTTAAAAAAGAATAATATTGAATTTAATGAAGAAACATTTATTACTCAAATTTATAGTATTATATTTAGCACAAATATATCATATGATAAAAAAGAAGAAGCTTATAGATTATTACAAAATATTAATAATACATTAAAAATTGAAACAGATATTAATGAATCATATGAAGATGATATAAAATTAGCACGTGATGAATTATTACAAAATAAAAATATTGAGGATAAATATAAATATAATTTAAAAAATTTAATTGATAATTATATATCTTATTTTAAAGATAATTTAAATTTAAAAGATAATAAATTATATGGATTTGATTATAATCTAATTACATTTAATATTTTTAATCGCAAAGTACGCATATTTTTTAATAAAATTTTTCAACAAATTTTAAAATATTTATCATTATGGTTTGTTTTTGGAAAACCAATAACAAGTGGATGGTTACTTTCTAATTATTTATTCATTAATGAAATTGGTGTACATAAATTTATTAAATTTTTTAGTTCTGATAATATTTTTTGGAAATTTATTACAATGGGTTATGATTATAAGTATATGATAGATGAATATAAAAAAATTGGTGAAATTAATAATAATACTATACTTAAAAAAACAGGAAAAATAATAGTTAAAATATTATTATATATATTTGTAGCATTTCCATTTTTAAATTGGTATAATAATGCTTTTTTTGGTTTATCATTAAGTCCTACTTATTATAATCTAATTTCTCAATTAATATTTTTAATAAATGTAATAGGAAATATATATTTTTGGAAAAAATATAGTGAAAATAAAGAAAATAATATTAATCCAATTGGTTTTAATGTAGTTTATTTTTTACTTATTTTATTTATTATTATTATTTATTATATAATTAAAATTTTTTTAATAAAATAATTTAATTTTATATCTATATTATAAATAGATATGTTTAATAGTAAACCAATTAGTAATACAAATATCCCTAAACCTCCTAATATACAATATTATAACAATGATATAGAAGGAAATAGTGATAATATTGAAAATAATGAAACATTATCTTCCAATTTATATACAAACTTAGATAAAAGTTGCACAATTAATAATGAAACTCTTTTTAATAATAAAGATGACCTGTATAATAAAACGATTGACGGAACATTAAATAAACCAACACAAGGTTCACATACTTTAGAAACAGAAGTTATTAATAATTGCAAAGATGATAATGCTGATGGTAAAAAAAAAATAATAAATCAGCTTAAATATTTAAGTTGTCAACTTGCTGCATCACGTAATCGCACATATAATTCAAATGATTTTGATTTAACAAACGCAAATGTTTCTGTTAAACAAGTTTTCCAAAAATTTAAAAATATTAAACCTTATTTAATTTTTATTTTCTTTTTAACTATATATTTTTTGACACAAGGATTTTTTTCATCATTTGATGTATGTGGAAATATTGTTAATTTAGTTAATAGTAATTATACACAAAGTTGGATATATTGGATAGGATTGTTTTTTGGTATATTAATACCAATTTTTGTTTTGGCATCGCTATTTATATCAAATATTTGTGGAAGTATATATTCTTTAGATAAAATTAATATTACAAATAATCCTTCTGGTGTAGATGATACAATACCCATTGGATTTAAAAATTTAGATAATGGTATATTATTATTATTTTTATTATTTTTATATGGTTTTATTGCTGTTATATTTACTGTTAAAAAAGAATCAGTTGGAAATACTTTTTATATGTTAATTATTGGTTCTATTTTATTAGTTATTTCTATATTTATTTATTTATTTTATACTTTTACTCCATTTTTCTCTTCTGGTAATATAGATAAAATCAATAAATTTAGTGAACCATTAAAGTTATTTATTGATCAACGTGAAGATGTTAGTGAAATTACGACAAATCAAGTTCATATACATAAAATACAAAATGTATTTTTAAATACTGCTATTGTAATTACAGTATTTTTTGCATTATTTATGATTTTAGGTAAAGTTAAAGATAAATTACCACCGTGGTTAGCAAGTTTATTAAATGGTTTTTTTGGTGCTTCCGCAATATTAGTTGTTCCTATTTTTTGGATATTTAATTTAGTAATAGCATTAAAATATTTTTATATTTATCCTGTAATTTTATTATCATTTCGTTTTATTAGATATATATGTATGGGTATTTTATACATATTAACTAATAAAGTTGAATCATTAATTACATTAAAAGATAGTATGTCGTCAAATTTTATAGATCAATTAGATAATTTCAAAGATTATACACCAACTTGGAATTTAATTGGAATTGATTTTTTAAAATCATTATTAAATATTTTTGGATATGAAAATATATTTTCTGAAAATTACACAAATAATAATAATGATAGTAAAAATTTATCTTCAAATCGTTATGCTATTTCACCAATATTTTCAGGTTTATTTATGGGTATTGTTGATGAAGATTCAGATGATAATGGAAAATCACGAGCATTTGTTCAATTAATTATAATTGTTATAACTGTTATTATTGGAAGTATTTCATTATGGGGTGCTTATAAAATTTAATATAACTTATTATAAATATGAATTATTGTATTTAATTTATTTAATTAATAAATTAAAAATTTAAAAATATATTTAGAATCCACGACAATTAGAACCAAAAATATCTAATTTAGGTGTAATATTATCAGAACAACAACCCCAACGTCTCCATTTACATGAAACAGTATAATTAATATTATTATTTGTATAATATTTATTACTTATAAATAATATTAATGATATAATAAAAATAATAAGAATAATTAATAAAATAATATCAAACATATAATATTTACATAGATATAAAATTATTAAAATAAAATTATTAAAATAAAATTATTAAAATAAAAAAGAAAAAAATATATGTTAAAATTATATGAAAGATATAGTTTTATTTATTATTTTAATTATTTTAATTATTGTATGTGCATGTTATTTAGCATCAAATCAAAATATGGAAAATTTTGAAACTTATTTTTATGATCCATTTAACTATGGATCAACTGGTTCTGACCCATTAAGTTTTTATAAATATCCGATATATCGTAAACCATATCGTTATCCTTATAAATATTATAGTAGTTTTCCTTATCCATATTTAACTTATTATCCAACTAATGTATAAAATTTTATTTTAATTTGTATTTTTAAAATAAATAAAATATTATCTATTATTAGAAATAAATTATTTCTCATAAAATATAAATATTATATGCAGTACATTTCTTATAAAAATAATGCGATAATATCCATATTTTTATAAATTCTTTTATTAAAGTGGTAATAACTTTTTTAAATAATTTACAATAATAATTAGTTATTATAAATATTAAATTGATTTATAAAATTGCCATCCTAATATATTACATATATTTTTCCAAATCATATCTGTTTGATGAAGTTTTTCACGGTCTTTTAATAATGGAAAATATATTTTATATTCATCTAATGATAATAATTCTACGAATTTATGAAGAACATAAGAATAATTTAAGAAATTTTTACGTGATTTAGGACAAACTTCAAGAAACGGACCTTGGATTTCTTTAAACATTAATCTTAATTTTTCTTCTAAATCCTTACTCATAGATGGTGGTGGAATACCATTAATTTGATATAATATATGCGCAGCATGATCATAATATTTATTTAATTTTATTTTCTTCAAATAATGCCTTATTTTTTTAGTATCAATTTTTTCTAAATTGGTAATTCTTTCTTTTTTTATTTCAGCAATAATTTTTTCATAAACTTCATCGGGAATTTCCGTTGATTCTTTGGCTTGAAATTGCGCTAGCCATTCATTAAAATGATTAATACGTTTATAGCTAAAATAACATACTTCTAATGGTGGATCTTTAAATGATGGTTTATCACTCTCAATCAAAATAAACTCTTGATTACCACAACTACTACAAATTTGAAAACCATCAGATGGATATAATGTCATTTCATTATTACATAAATTGCAAATATTTATTTTATGGTCAACCTTAATTTTATTTACATAATTTTCATCAATTTTTTGTAAATAATCTTCTAAGAAATTTTTTTTTTTAAATTTAGATTCTTCTTTTACAAAGTCACTTATTTTTGTAGATGTATAATTATTTTCAATATTTTTTTCAATCTTTTCATTATTATCTTTATCACGATTATTAAAAAAAGTTAAAACTGATTTAGTATTTTTAATAGAAGAATTATTATTCTTTATTAATTTATTAAAATTATTATTTTTATCATTATCAATATCATCATCATCGTCATAGTAATCATCCTCATCATAGTCATCATCGTATTTAATATCATTATTTTTAATATTATTTTGTTTATCATTTAATTTATCTTGTTCAAAATTTAATAAATTATTTTCAAAAATTTCTGATTCATTATTTTTTTTTGAATTTTCAACATTTTCATAATAATTATGTAATAATGCACCTACTTTTAAATAATAATTATTTAATTCTTTGTTTAATTCAATGTCTTTTATTCTATTTCTCAATTTATATATATTATCTTTTAAATTATTTCTTTCGATAATATAATCAGTACATATTTTTTTAGAATTATCTTTAGAATTTTTATAATTTTTAATTAATTGTTGTAATTCTATATTTAATAATGGTAATGATTGTTTAAGATCATTAAAATATGTTATCATTTCATTATGCTTAGCATCTATAGTAATATTTTCATTCAAATTATTATTTTTTTGCTTTAACTTAGAAGACATATATTATAATTGATTTTAAAAGAAAAACTTTAAGTAAATTAATTAAATTTTAAGAAATTACGGATATATTATTTTAAAAATTTATTTTATATTTTTATAATAATGGAAAATATTGAACAACGAAATTTAAATATTCCATCATCGTCGTTAAATAATATACAATATAATGATATTCAAAAAATGATTTTCTTATGTAATGCATTAAATGATGGATGGACTATAAAAAAATTAAAAAATAATAAATATGAATTTATTAAAAATAAAGAACAATTTATTAAAAAAGAAATTGATTTAGAAGAATTTATAAAATATAATTTAAATATTGAAAATATTAAAAAATAATACAAATTAAAATTATAATTATTTTCAATAATATTTTTATAACTATTAGAAAATAATATTTTTATAACTATTAGAAAATAATATTTTTATAACTATTAGAAAATAATATTT
>JGI10211J34971_10000842_pt1 | contig 25664 bp, 26 predicted proteins | sample Etolagsediment_FD_34971 | JGI IMG/M metagenome (IMG submission 34971)
AGCATGGCGAGTTGGCTATGGCTGGCGCTCACTTCGCCGGTGGTGGCATTGGTTGCTAGCTGCGGCAGGATCGCCAGTAGGCGGCACGCGGTATGGGTTAGTCTGGGATCGGCAATTAGATCAAGAGGATAGGTCGCGGTTGACGCAGTCATGGTGACGACTCCGGGCTCAATGTGGTTAACCGCTGCCGTTCTGTTTCTACGCAGAAGGGCGGCGGGACGTGTCGGGGTAGAAAACCGTCATTGAGCAACCGGCCACCGCAAGGGTGCCCGACACGCCCGACCATAGGGCGCTACTACGCCAAGTGTAGCCACTGTTGATCGACTACGCTCAATAACTGGGTTTCCACGCCCAGTCGCTGCTTGATGGCAGCGGCGCACAAGGTACCGTTGCAGCGCTTGGGGTGTCAATAGCTACCAGGCATCAGCGCAGAAAGTTACCACGCTACGGTGCTGCCGGTTGCTACCCTGCGTTGCAGTCGGTTACGGCGGTGTCGGTGCTCTTCTACGGTGAGGGGTTCTGGCGCTGCAATGCTGCCTAGTCACCGATTGCTACCCTGCGTTGCAGCTAGCTAAACTACAGAGGTGACAGGTATCCTGACACAGGGGGCAATGGGCACCGATGCGTTGCACAAAAACTCAACCGAGGCCTCATCCAACAATGGAATCAGGGCAGGCATCCTCATCAAAACGCTGTCTCAGCCGAGACGACGAGGGTGCCTGCTTAATCCCCAGAGCCGCTTTGAAGAAGGGGTCATGGCGTGCCTGCTCGACCGCTTCGAAGTCGCTTTTACCGAGACAGATCAGCCCCAGATAATTAATCCAATCACACTGCTTTTTCAGACTGGCTATCTGACTATCGACAAAATAGCAATTGATGAGCTGGGCGAGCTGAGCTACTGCTTACGGGTGCCGAACCGGGAAGTCGCTTCTGCACTCAACATCCACTTTATCGGCAGCTATGCCGAACTGCACAGTGAGCGCACCAAACGGAGTTAAAACGGGACACCAGTACGGATTATCAAACTACACCCGAGAATCCGGCGTTGCAGCAGATTATTGAACGAAAGTATGCCGAAAAATATCAGGCCAGTGGTAAGAGCGTGTTTCAGGTCGGTCTGATATTTAATACTCACGCCCGAAATCTGGTACAGATGGATTGGTTGTGAAGGGCTCTTATGTTGTCCATCTCTTAACGACCATTTTCATCTCTTTATAGCGAAAAATATTCTCAGCCGTCATTTTTAAATGTTCTCCTAGTGTCAGATCTACCACCCGGTCACTGGCAATGTAAAGCGATTTGCGAATCGGGTATTCCCGGCTCTGCTCGATCCATTCGTCAATCAAATGTCGCTCTTTGGGAATTGCTTGATAGTAGGTAATCTGTTCATACGGAATATCGAAGTAGTCCGGCGTATAATTAACTAATTTTTCATAAATTTCTACCATTCGTTCCACAGTTAACTTATAACGGAACCAGTTTTTACACTGCACCAAATTTACACTTCTATTCTTTTTTGAGATTACAATCAGATCAACGCCTTGATCACCATACCCCCGTATAAAACCATTGTAGATCACCAGATCACCTCTTTGCTCAAATTCGCGGCCTATAAATAGTTCATAGCCATCGCCGCGTGCCTTGAGGGGTTCGGCCTGGCGGAGGGCTTCGTTAGCGGCCTCTTGTTGTTGCCATGGTTTAGCTTTTTGTTGGGTTCTTTTTTTGGCCTGTTTCTGGCGTTCCTGTTCGTCCTCATTCAGAAATTGACGAATCTTTTCCGGGAGATGCCAGAGCTGCTGCAGTAGTTGCCATATTTTAGTAAACATAGTGATTATTTTCCACAAACACCTCTATGTTTGTTAAAAACGTCTAACTCAGTCGCCACGACCCAACCGCGGTCAAGCGCCCTCCCCCATTGGACATCGCAGCATAGATGAGTCCATCATAAATGGCAATCCAAGCGCTATGAACGCGGTCACTGGTTATATTCTTCCACTCAAATAAGCTGATTAGGAGTTGCAATCGATGCCTTTTGTTGGTGTATTGCCCGATCGCGTCGGGCTGTTTCAACCGCAACCGCACCATGCAGCGGCGGTGAGCGATGCGGCGGCGTGGCAGCTCAACCCGCGCCATCGACACATCTACGACCGGCTCTCCTTAGCGCTAGCGGTTGGGCTTGCTGCCGCACCGTGTGGTGTCGATCCAATCGCGTGTGGTGTTGAAGCTAGTCGTACACTGTTTGTTAAACCGATCATCAATCTGGCTGGGATGGCACTACAGGCACGGGCAGTACCGGCGACTGAGATTCCGATAGAGCCGGGGAGTTTTTGGTGTGAGCGATTGGTCGGTGAGCAGAGTAGTAGCGATCTACTGGTCGATCGCGGGGAGCCGTTCTGGTTCGCTCACACTATCGCTAGCAGTGAGCGGGATGCGGGACGCCCCTGCTACTGGCGGGTTGGCGTTGATCGCCCTGATCTGGAACCGATCCTCCGGCACTGGATCGGTAAGCTGCTGCCCGACTATAGCGGTTTGTGCAATATTGAGCTGATTGATGGGCGGCCGATTGAGATCCATCTGCGCGGTTCGAACGGCTTTTTTGATCTCTATGGTGAGCACTTTATAGCCGCTTGGGTCGCTCTGATCGATCAGCAGCAGCGACGACCACCGCCGCCGATCCCCGGTGGCGTGGTTATCTCTCTGTTCGGGTCGCAACCGCCGACGCCGGCGATGATTGCGGCGCTGCAAGCGCAGGCGATTTCGGTGCAGATCGATCACCACACCGCCGATCGCAGTGCCATCCTGCGTAGCCGTGATGTCACTGCGGCACTGGCGGCGTGGCGTGAGATGAGCGGGCGCCGGTAAAATAGTGCACCGGCTGGAGTCGCCAGCGCGCCGCCGCTACCACACCGGAAAAGTACCAGTAGAGGTACCAGATAGCATTGTCATGCAGCAGATTGCGGTAGAAAAGCGACACAACAAACAGCGCAGTGACCGCCACCCAACCGCGGCCGAGCGCCCCCCATAGATCATCACGACGACTCAGATGCAGCGCATCGCGGGCGATCACCAAGCAGAGCAGGAGTAGCAGTAGCGTGCCAAAGAGCCCCACCTCCCATAGTAGGTTCGACATCGCAGCGTAGATGAGCCCACCATAAACGGCAAACCAAGCGCCATGAAAACCGTCACCGAGAAACGACTCCGAGACGTTGCCAATTCCCACTCCAAGCAGTAGTCGCGGTAGATCGTTAGCAAGCAGTTGAAAGGGTAACAGCAGCGCATCGATACGGCCAATGGCATAAGCAGTACCGGTAAGTCGAGGGGCAAGATACCCCTCCAATCGCCCCTCCATCGTAAAAAAGTCGATGATGCTATGACCGCTGCGCGGCAGCATAAAGTGGTCGTAGATGGGTACAAATATCGCCAATAAGAGCGCCCCCATGGCGATAACATGGAGCGACTGCTGCCAGCGCTGACCTGGGGTAGTGAGCGCCGGTAGTAGCAAGGCGATGGGGAGCAGCAGCAGACTCCCCTTCGTCTCATTGAGCGTACAGGGGATAAAGAGCAGCAGCAGCAGTGTCCAACAGAGCCACCGCGAAAGGTGCTGATGGAGGTAGCAGGCGTAGACCAGTGCCATCACGGCAATCAGAAATAGCGATAGACCGGAGGAGTTGAGTAGGGTACCGCGTACCGCATCGCCGGAGAGGACGCCAGCCGAGAGGATGAAGCGCTGGTAGAGCGCAATCGGTAACTGGATCAGCGCTAACGCCAGTAGCAGTAGTAGCTGCTGGCGTAGTGCCGGACGCGCTAACACCGCTACTGCGGGTAGTAGAAAGAGTGGTAGCTGCTTAAAGTAGATGCGCAGACCGCTAAAAGCGGCCCCGGCGGGGACCTGATTGAGGAGCAGTGCCGCCACTACGCTACTGATAAAGAGAATGAAGAGCAGCGGATAGGCGGGTGCCAGATCGAGCTGTCGACGCTGTAGCAGTGATCCCAGCAGCAGAAGCAGCGCTCCGATTGAGAGGAGTTCTGGACTCCAAGTGAGCAGATGCGGCACCCATCGGTGCCGATCGAGAAACTCGATCAGCACCACCACGCAAAATAGTATCAGCAGCAGCGGCTGCATCCCCTCCCCCCTCGGCTCGTGCCTCGATATGTAAGAGGAGTTATGGCAGCGCGAGGGGGATCGGGCGATGGGGTGTTATGGGTAGAGAGGATTCGGCGGTGCTACCACCACCGTGTCGTAGCGGTGCCGCTGCGTGATCCCACCGCTGAATTGAAATACATCGAGGAGCCGCTCGTAGGATCGCTCGGTGATCTCGATACCCCCCTCCCAACAGCCGAGTTGCTGATAGCGCTCGACGGTTGTGGTCAGAACCGGCAGTGTGATGCTGGGGAAGAAGCGATGGAGCTGCTCGGCGATAGCGTCGGCGCTCGCCTGCTGTACCCACGCCCGCGCCCGCTGGTAACCCCGCGTAAACGCGGCCGCCTGATCGCTCTCTAACCAGTTGCTATGCGCACAGAGGGAGCTAAACGCCACTTCGCCGACGGCATCGCCCACCGCGGCTACTGGATAGCCGATCTGCTCGGCGGCCAACTGCTGCGGTGCCGGCCCCTGCTGATGTACATAGTCGCCCTCACCTTGGCGAAAGGCGGTATCGATGGCAACGACATCACCGGCGTCAATTACGTTGATCTGCTGCCAATCAACCCCTTGTCGATGGAGCCCGTAACGCAGCATAGCGAGCGGTTGGAAGAAGTGATCGGCAAGCAGGCTTCGCCCGACCAGCTGCTGCCACTGGAAGTGTGGTTCAGGGTGACGACCGGCGATAAAGAAGCCGTCGCGCACATTGATCGCAGCAAAGTGGCGTATGGCGCTGCGCTCGCCGCGCTCTAATCCGGCAAAGCCGGTGGCGACGGCCGATTGTGCAAGCTGCACCTCACCGCGCTCCAGTAGCGCGGTGAGATTGGCACCTGCGGGGAGCGGCTGGTAGTGGGGTACCAACCCTTCGTCGCGGAGAAAGTCGCCGCTGATGGTAACCAGCAGCGGTGCATAGAAGGCGGAGTGGCGCAGCGCCGAGATGTTAATCGGGGTCATAGGGTCGGATAATCCAGATAACCAGCGCTTCCGGGGGTATAGAAGGTCTCTGGGTTGGCGACATTGAGCGGTGCATTGCGGCGGAAGCGCTCAGGTAGATCGGGGTTGGCGATAAAGGGGGTGCCGAAAGCGATCGCATCGGCACCACCGGCCGCTACCACCCGCTCCGCCTCCTCACGCTGATACCCCATGTTGAGGATCAGTTTGCCATCAAACTGCTCACGTGCTGGCGTCACCACGTCACCCTGCTGCTGGCCGGTAAAGTCGCTACGCATCAGATGGAGGTAGGCGAGATCCCAACGGTTAAGTTCGGTCGCGAGCCAGCGGGTCAGTGCCACCGGATCGCTATCGTGCATGCTATTGAAGCTGTTGAGGGGAGATAGCCGTACGCCGACCCGATCACTACCCCAAAGGTTTGCGACCGCCTCTATCACCTCAAGCAGGAGCCGAGCGCGATTAGCGATTGTGCCACCATAGGGACCCGTGCGCTGATTGCTACCATCGCGCAGAAACGCGTCGAGGAGATAGCCGTTAGCACCATGCACCTCGACTCCATCAAAACCGGCCGCTTTGGCGTTCTCGGCGGCGTGTGCAAAACCGGCGATGAGGGTCGGTAGTTCAGCATCATCAAGGGGGCGCGGCAGGGTGTAATCTTGCACCCCTTGCGGGGTGTGTACTTGATCGCTGGTGATGGCGATTGCGCTCGGCGCTACCGGCTGCGCGCCGTCGTTGAGCAGTGGATGGCAGGCACGGCCACCATGCCAGAGCTGTAGTACGATGCGCCCCCCGGCCTCATGAACCGCCTCAGTGACACGCTGCCAACCGACAACCTGTGCGTCGCTATAGATCCCTGGTTCACGCCAGAAGGCGGAGCAGCCGGCCATCACCATGGTGGCTTCGGCGATAATCAGCCCGGCACTCGCGCGCTGTGCATAGTGCTCGGCCATCATCGGGGTCGGTAGATGATCGGCATCGGCACGACAGCGGGTGAGGGGTGCCATCAGGATCCGGTTCGGGAGCTGAAGTGCGCCGAGGCGAATCGGAGTGAAGAGATCGGTCATTGGGTTCTTCCTCAGAGGGTAAGTTGTTGACAGTGTGAAATGGGTCGTGATGTCATGATAAGAGCAGCACCGCTGCTGGCGGCAAGCTGCTCAATATCACAGTTTCGCCCTCTAAACCAACCTGAAACACCAAAACCACTACCCCTCCCCCGCGCTACAGGATGGGGTTTCTCGCAGAGGAACTAATGAACGATCCCTTCACCGGTGCCGGCTACCTGCTGCGCGGTTTTTATCTCATCAGTCAACGCGGGATCCGCCGCTACGCGATGGTGCCGATCCTCGTCAGTCTGCTGCTGCTCATCCTGCTGCTCGGGTTAGCTTTTAACTACTTCGATCAGTGGTTGGCGCTGCTACTCCCTCCCCTTCCCGCTTGGCTCGATTGGCTGCAGGGGGTGATCTGGCTACTCTCACTGCTGCTGCTGCTGCTGTTGTGCCTATTTAGTTTCACGCTGTTGACTAACTTGATAGCCGCCCCTTTTAACGCCCTCCTTGCTGAGGCGGTGGAGCGGCATCTCACGGGTGCTGGCAAGCTTCCGGCTGGATCGTTAGCGCAGGTGCTGCGGGATATGCCGCAACTGCTACTCGATGAGTTGAGCCGTCTCTTCTACCTACTGCGCTGGGGGGTGCTGCTGCTGCTACTCTTTCTGATCCCGGGCCTTAATCTGATTGCCCCGCTGCTCTGGACACTCTTTAGCGCCTGGATGGTGGCGCTGGAGTATGGCGGCCATGTGATGGGTAACCATGGCTTGCGCCCAGCGGTGCAGCGTCAGCAGTTGCGTAATTATCGCTGGTTGGCGCTAGGGTTTGGCGGGCTCACGATGCTGGTACTGCTCACACCGCTACTCAATCTACTGGTGATGCCGGCGGCGGTGGCCGGTTCGACTGCACTCTGGGTGGATCGACTCCGCTCAACCGCGTTACATCACCCCTCCGCAATCCAGAAGAGATTGTCTAACTATGAAAGATGAGCGTCATGCAGGCTCGACACCGCACTGGGTGTTACCTGATGAGGCGGCGACAGTGGCGTTTGGGTCGGCGTTAGCGCAGCGGTTGCCGGAGGATTTGACGATCCATCTCGTCGGCGATCTGGGGGCGGGGAAGACGACGCTGGTGCGGGGGTTATTGCGGGCGTTGGGATATACCGGAGCGGTGCGCAGTCCCACCTATACGTTAGTGGAGCCGTATGTGGTGGCGGGGCGACGCCTCTACCACTTTGATCTCTATCGGTTAGGTGATGCGGAGGAGTTGGAGTATATCGGGATCCGTGACTACTTTGCTGATCGGGCGATCCGGCTGCTGGAGTGGCCGAGCCGCGGCGCCGGTCTGCTGCCGCCACCGCAGCTGCTTATTCAGCTTGACTATCAGTCGTCGGGACGCCGTTTATCACTGTTCGCCGGTGATGCGGTTGCCGCGACCCTGATCGCCAACCTACGAACTGACCACAACCTCGCTGCGTTCACGACACTCGCTGATGCGTGATGGTTCTGATCTGGCCGATCTTCGTCGAGCGATCGATCGCTGGGGCGTGGAGTTGGGGTTTCAGCAGATTGGTGTGGCGGGGGTGACGCTGCATCAGGCCGAGCAGCAGTTAGCGCAGTGGTTGGCGGCCGGTTATCACGGTGAGATGGGGTGGATGGCGCACCACGGTATTCGGCGGAGTCGGCCAGCAGCACTGCTGCCCGGGACGCTCCGGGTGCTCTCTGCTCGCTTCGACTATCTACCACCGGCCGCGGCACCCGCCGCTGCTGTGCTGCGTAATCGTCGGCTCGGCTATATCTCGCGTTATGCGCTAGGGCGTGACTACCATAAGGTGGTGCGGCGGCGGCTGCAGCAGTTGGCGGACCGGATTGCCGCGCGCATTGGGCCATTTGGGTATCGGGTCTTTACCGATAGCGCACCGGTACTGGAGAAACCGCTGGCCGCTGCGGCCGGATTGGGTTGGGTGGGTAAACATAGTAACCTGCTGCAGCGGACCGGGTCATGGTTCTTTCTCGGTGAGATCTTTGTTGATCTACCACTACCGATCGATCAGCCAGTGTCGGATCACTGTGGACGCTGTCGCGCCTGTATCGATATCTGTCCTACCGCCGCGATTGTCGCCCCCTATGTGGTCGATGCGCGCCGCTGCATCTCCTATCTGACGATAGAACTTGCCGGCCCGATCCCAGAGCCACTCCGTCCGTTGATGGGAAATCGCATCTATGGGTGTGATGATTGTCAGCTCATCTGCCCTTGGAACCGCTCTGCTCACCCCACCGCTGAACCCGACTTCACACCACGCCACCAGCTCGATGCGAGTGAGCTAGTGGCACTGTTTGAGTGGGATGAGGCGACCTTTCGGCAGCGTACTGCCGGCTCCCCGATCCATCGTATCGGCCATCTGCGCTGGCTCCGCAACATTGCGGTGGCGCTGGGTAATGCGCCGCCGGGGGATGGCGCGATCATCGCCGCACTACAGCGGCGTCTTAACCACCCCTCGGCACTCCTACAGGAGCATCTGCGGTGGGCGTTAGCGCGGCAGCAGCGATCACTGCCGGCGCCGCCACCCGGTTAGATTGCCGCCGGCCCCTCCTCGCCAGTCCGGATCCGAATCACCCGCTCGACTGCCGTGACGAAAATTTTCCCGTCGCCAATCTTACCGGTGTGGGCAGCCTGTGTGATCGCTTCGATACACGGCTCTACCATCTCGTCGCCGATCACCACCTCGATTCGCACCTTCGGTAGAAAATCGACCACATACTCCGCGCCCCGATAGAGCTCGGTATGACCCTTCTGACGGCCAAACCCCTTCACTTCAGTCGCGGTCATGCCGGCGATGCCGATCTCCGATAGCGCTTCGCGTACATCATCGAGTTTGAACGGTTTAATGATCGCTTCAACCTTCTTCACGCTCTGTTACTCCTCAGTTGCTGTTCGTTGTGTGGGTGGATTTTTCGTTGTCACTACTGCGATTGGTGGTAACGCCGGTAACCGGAGGTGATCGGATAGCGCCGATCACGACCAAAGGCGCGGCGGGTGATGCGTACCGCCGGTGCGGCTTGGCGGCGCTTATATTCATTGAGATCGACTAACCGGAGTACCCGATACACCTCGGCCGGCGGGAAGCCCGCTGCGATGATGGTTTCGGCATCCTGATCCTGCTCCACATAGCGCTCTAGAATCGGATCGAGCCGATCATAGGGCGGCAGGGAGTCACTGTCACACTGATCGGGGGCTAACTCAGCGGAGGGGGGACGGGTAATCACTCGCTGCGGAATCACCGGCTGCGGCGGCTGTTGATTGCGCCACGCCGCCAGCCGATAGACTAACGTTTTAGGTACATCACCGAGGACGTCGAAACCACCCGCCATATCGCCGTAGAGGGTGGCATACCCGACCGCCAGTTCACTCTTGTTGCCGGTGGTGAGCACCATCCGTCCTAGCTTGTTAGCGAGCGCCATCAGCAGCACACCACGACAGCGCGCTTGCAGATTCTCCTCGGTGACATCCGCTGCCCGACCGGCAAAGCTCGGTGCTAACGCACTGAGAAAGCCCTGAAATAGCGGTTCGATCGGGATCAACTCAAACGCGACCCCAAGCTGCTTCGCCTCCTGCTCAGCATCCTCCACACTCATCGCGGCGGTGTAGCGCGACGGCATCGCCACACCCAGCACCTGATCGGCACCGAGTGCATCGACCGCTATCGCTAGCGTCAGTGCCGAATCGATGCCGCCTGAGAGACCAATGACGACGCCCGGAAAGCCATTTTTTCTGACATAGTCGCGTACCCCAAGTACCAGTGCGTGCCAGGCACTCGCTTCCGCTGTCAGGGGGGACGCGACCGGCTGTGGGATCGGTACGATGGCCCCCTCGTGGCGCTGGAGATCGACTATCAGTTGACTCTCAATAAAGGCGTCGGCACGTTGCGTAATCTCGCCGGTGGCATTGACCACCAGTGAGCCGCCATCAAACACCAACTCATCCTGTCCGCCAACTAAGTTGACATAGAGGATCGGGCGCGCAATCTCACGCGCCCGCTGCTGTAGCACCGCTTCGCGCTCTTGCCCCTTGTTGAGATGGAAGGGTGAGGCGTTGATATTGAGGATCAACTCAGCCCCGGCGGCGGTCGCCTGCGCTACCGGATCGGGCGACCAGATATCTTCACAGATTGTGATGCCGACCCGTACACCCGCCACTGTCGCCACCGCTGGCGCATGGCCGGGGTGGAAGTAGCGCTTCTCGTCGAAGACGCTGTAGTTGGGTAGATGCTGCTTATAGTAGTGGGTCTGGATCTGACCATCGGCAATCAGTGCTGCGGCGTTGTGGCGGCCGGCACGACTGCTTGCCGGATAGCCAACTAGCAGGGCAATACCGTGACACTGCTGCCGGATCTGCTCTAGGGCGTGTACCACTCGTAGCGCTAGATCGGAGCGGAGCAGGAGATCTTCCGGTGGATAGCCGGTTAGGGTCAACTCAGGAAATAGGATCAGATCGGCCTGCTGCTGATCACGGGCGGCCGTGGCGGCGGCGATCACCTGCGCACAGTTACCATCAATATCACCCACCCGCAGGTTGATCTGCGCTAACACCACCCGCAGCGCGGTATCGGCAGTTCGTGCGCTCACCTCAGGCACCACGTAGCAACTCCGCCATCCGCTCTCCCATCAGTGCCGGTGATCGCACCACCGCCACGCCTGCTGCTTCAAGGGCGGCGAACTTCTCTGCGGCACTCCCTTTACCGCCGGCGATAATTGCACCGGCGTGCCCCATCCGCTTCCCCGGTGGCGCAGTGACACCGGCAATATAGGCGACCACCGGCTTGCTAACATGGGCGCGAATGAAGGCGGCTGCCTCCTCCTCTGCGCTGCCACCAATCTCGCCAACCATAATGATCCCTTCGGTTTGCGGATCCTGCTCAAATAGCGCTAGACAGTCGATAAAGTTCATGCCTTGGATCGGATCGCCGCCAATGCCGACACAGCTACTCTGCCCTAAACCGACCGTAGTCGTCTGATGCACCGCCTCATAGGTAAGGGTACCGGAGCGGGAGACAATCCCCACCTTGCCGGGGCGATGAATCGCCCCGGGCATGATCCCGATTTTGCACTGGCCGGGGGTGATCACACCCGGGCAGTTGGGACCGATCAGGCGACTCTCACACCCCGCCATCGCGGTACGTAGCCGCAGCATATCCTGTACCGGGATCCCCTCGGTAATGCAGACAATCACCTCAATCCCCGCATCGGCCGCCTCCAAAATCGCATCGGCGGCGAATGGGCCGGGGACGTAGATCATTGTCGCATTAGCGGCAGTGGCAGCAACCGCTTCGTGGACGGTGTTAAAGACTGGTCGATCAAGGTGGCGCTGCCCCCCCTTACCCGGCGTCACCCCACCCACCAGCTGGGTACCGTAGGCGATCGCCTGTTCGGAGTGGAAGGTGCCCTGTTTGCCGGTAAAACCCTGACAGATAACCCGGGTATCGCTATCAATGAGTATCGCCATAACTGCTACTTTGCTCCGTTATTGCCGGCTAGTGCCACCACCTGTCGGGCGGCATCGGTAAGATCGGCGGCACTCTGTACTGCCAGTCCGCTCGCGCTGAGTAGCGCCCGCCCCTGTTCGGCGTTGGTCCCCTCTAGTCGCACCACCACCGGTATCTCACTCGCTACGTCACGCAGAGCGCTGATAATCCCCTCAGCTATCAGATCGCAGCGCACAATGCCACCAAAGATGTTGACGAGAATGGTGCGCACCCCCTGATCGGCCAAGATCAGCTTAAATGCGGCAGCGACCCGCTCCGCGGTGGTGCCGCCGCCGACATCGAGAAAGTTGGCCGGTTCACCGCCGTGGAGCTTAATCAGATCCATCGTCGCCATCGCTAACCCAGCGCCGTTGACCATGCAGCCGATGTTGCCGTTGAGCTTCACATAGTTGAGATCGTACTCACGGGCGCGACACTCACTCTCCTCCTCTTGGGCGCGATCGCGCAGTGCCGCGAGTGCCGGCTGGCGCGGTAGCGCATTCTCATCGAGGACAATCTTACCGTCGAGTGCGAGCAGCGTCTCATCCGCGGTGACTACCAATGGATTGATCTCAATCAGCGTCGCATCGTTCTCACTAAAGAGGCGGTAGAGTCCTGCCATCAGCCGTCCGAGCTGGCGTAGCGGTTCACCACTGAGACCGAGGAAGAAGCCCATCCGCCGCCCTTGATAGGGCTGCAGTCCAACCACCGGATGCACCGGCAGTGTCAAGATCGCTTCGGGACGTAGCAGTGCCACCTCCTCAATATTGATCCCCCCCTCTGCTGAACCGATAAAGACCACGCGGCGGCGCGCTCGATCAATCAACATCCCCAGATAGAGCTCACGCGCAATCGCGCTCGCCGGCTCAATCAGCAGCCGCTCGACCGGCTGCCCCTGCGGGCCACTCTGCGCGGTAACAAGGCGGCGCCCGAGGAGCTGCTCTGCTGCTGTTGCGACCGCGCTCGGGGTGTCAGCTACCACCACGCCCCCCGCCTTACCACGCCCACCGGCGTGGACTTGTGCCTTCACCACCCAGCGCTCGCCACCGAGTTCCCCTGTTGCAGCGACCGCTTCGGCCACACTCACCGCAACCCGATGCGGTGCCACCGCAACGCCGTAGTCGGCGAATAGCTGTTTCGCCTGATACTCATGCAGGTTCATAACTTCTCTCTATCCTAACTCTTCTGGTTATCATCGCTATCGGTCACCGGCATGCGACCGGTGCTGGCACAACAGCGCTATTCTGGCGCAAACGGTAGCACGACACTACCCCGCCGGCGATGGTAGCGCTACAATCATCGACCCATTTGACGTCAATTCTGGAGCGTAAGACGATGCTACTGCTGCGTCTGCTAATCCTCGGTGCTGCCCTCTGGCTCGCCTATTTTATGGCAAAACGGTGGTGGCGGGCGCGTCCGGCAGCACAGCGCCGTCGTAGTATCACCCAAGATACGGTACGCTGTGTCGAGTGCGGCGAGTTTCTGCCTAAGCAGCTGGCCGAACGGGTCGATGGCAACCACTACCGCTGTCCGGAGCATCGGCAGCAGGCTGATCGCTAATCGTCCCGCCAATGTAACCGCCGCCCCTCTCCCCTGCCTATTCGGAGCTGCCCTGATGCGTCTTGATAAAGCGCTCTTATCCTCCATTCCTGAGCCCCTACAACCGCGTATAACGCAGCTCTGGCAGCACTATCTGGAGCAGACTGCAACGCCGGTCACCGCCACGCCTCTACTGCTGAAGGTGTGGTGTGTGAGCGACTTTGTGGCGCAGCACTGCATTCGTGATCCGGCGCTACTTACGGCACTCTTTGATAGCGGCGATCTGGATCGCAGCTACCAGCCGGGTGAGTTGCGGCAGCGGCTTGTTGAGGCGTTAGCAGGGGTGGATAACGAGGCGGCGTTGGGGCAGCAGCTGCGGCTGTTTCGGCGGCGAGAGATGGTGCGTATCGCTTGGCGCGATATTGCTGGGCTGGCGGATCTGGCCACGACCACCGGCGATCTCTCTGATCTAGCGGATAGCTGCTGCGATCTGGCACTGCAGTGGCTCTATCCGGCGCACTGTCAGCAGTGGGGAACCCCACAAGATGCGGCGGGCGCAGCCGTGCCGCTGGTGGTACTGGGGATGGGTAAGTTAGGTGCCTATGAGCTTAACTTCTCCTCCGATATCGATCTGATGTTCGCTTATGAGGAGGATGGTGAGACGGTCGGGGGGCGGCGTGCGATCTCCCATCAGGAGTTCTTTATCCGGCTCGGCCAGCGCCTCATCAATGCGCTCCATCAGGTTAATGCATGGGGCTATGTGTTTCGGGTCGATATGCGTCTGCGTCCCTTTGGGGATGCTAGTGCACTAGCGCTCTCGTTTGATGCGATGGAGGAGTATTACCAAGTCCACGGGCGTGAGTGGGAGCGCTATGCGCTGATTAAGGCGCGCCCGGTGGCGGGAGATATTGCCGCAGGTGAGCGGTTACTACAGCGGCTGCGCCCCTTTATCTATCGCCGCTATATCGATTTTGGTGCATTTGAGTCGCTACGCGAGATGAAGCAGTTGATTGTCCAAGAGGTGCGGCGTAAGGGGCTGGAGGATAACGTTAAACTGGGCCATGGTGGGATCCGTGAGGTGGAGTTTATCGGTCAAGCGTTTCAGCTCATTCGCGGTGGGCGGGAGCCACGCCTACAGCAGCGGCCGATTCTACCGGTGTTAGCGGTGCTACAAGATCTCAAACTCCTCCCGCACTATGTGGTGTCGGAGCTGAGCGATGCCTACACCTTTTTGCGTCATAGTGAGCATCGGTTGCAGCAGCTCAACGATCAGCAGACCCAACAGCTTCCGGTCGATCTGGAGCAGCAGCAGCGGGTAGCGCTAGGGATGGGATTTGCCGATTGGCCCCCCTTTTTAGAAGCGCTACGACAACGCATGGCATCTGTCGCGCAGCACTTTGAGCAGGTGTTTGCCGCGCCGCAGACCGATCACGCCGATAGCGATCCGCACCAGTTACACGCTATCTGGCAGCAGCAGCAGGATCCAGAGCAGGCCGCGGCGACCCTCACCACGCTCGGATTTGATGATCCGGTAGAGGCGCTACGTCGCCTTGCCGCACTACGCGACTCCAGCCGTTACCGTGCACTCTCGGCCCGCGGTCGGGAGCGGATGGATCGTCTCATCCCGCTGCTTATCGGTGCGGTTGGGGGCGGGGGTGATGCCGATGCGACGCTGCGCGAGGTGTTGACACTGCTCGAAGCGATCACCCGCCGCACCGCCTATCTGGCGCTGCTAGTGGAGAACCCGATGGCGCTGTCGCAGTTGGTCCGACTCTGCGGTGCTAGCCCCTGGATCGCCCGGCTACTGAGCCGCCATCCGCAACTTCTCGATGAGCTACTCGATCCGCGCACCCTCTACGCCCCACCCCACCGCGCGGCGATCGCTAACGATCTGCGGCAGCGCTTAGCGCGGCTGCCGGTCGATGATCAGGAGGCGCAGATGGATGCGCTACGCCACACCGCCCAGAGCGTTATGCTGCGGGTCGCTGCCGCTGATGTGGTGGCGGCGGTACCGTTGATGGTGGTGAGTGACCATCTAACTGAGTTGGCGGAGGTGATTCTTGATGAGGCGCTTGAGTTGGCATGGCACCACTTAGTGGCGCGGCATGGGCGGCCACAGTGCGGTGATGATCAGCTCTGCGATAAGGGGTTTGCGGTTATCGGTTATGGCAAACTCGGTGGCATTGAGCTCGGTTACAGCTCCGATCTCGATATCGTCTTTCTACATAGCGATGATGCGAGTGGTCGCCTCACCGATGGTCCTAAACCGGTTGAAAATAGTGTCTTCTATGCCCGTCTTGCGCAGCGATTGATCCATCTTCTCAACACCCGCACCGCGGCCGGTCAACTCTATGAGATCGATCTACGGCTACGCCCAAGCGGTAACTCCGGACTACTGGTGAGTGGGGTGAGCGCTTTTGCCGAGTATCAGCGCAGTGGTGCTTGGACGTGGGAGCATCAGGCGCTAGTGCGGGCGCGCTATATTGCCGGCGATCCAACCATTGCCGCCGCTTTCGAAGCGATCCGCACCGAGACATTAAGCCGGCGGCGGGAGGCGAATCAACTACGCGATGAGGTAGCACAGATGCGTGAGAAGATGCGCGACCATCTGGCTAAAGGGGGGGCGACGCAGTTTGATCTCAAGCAGGATCGAGGGGGGATCGCCGATATCGAGTTTATTGTCCAGTATGGCGTGCTACAGTGGAGCGCTGATCACCCCGCACTGCTGCGCTATAGCGACAATATCCGTCTATTAGCAGCGTTTGCGCAGCAGCAACTGCTACCGGCTGCCGATTGTGACACGCTCGCTGATGTCTATCGTCAGTTCCGCGCCGCTGCCCATCGCCTGACACTACATGATGAGCCGGCCCGAGTCGCGGCTGATCAGTTTGTTACCGAGCGGGATGGTGTGAGTGCGATTTGGGACCGAATTTTTGGTTCAGCCGACAAGGCTTGACACCATCATGCACCATCCGGAATATGCCGCCCCTGCACAACCGATCGTCAAAGCAGTGATCTAGGTCACAGGCCCAGATGCTAACACTGCAGTAGCATGCAGCTTAACCAACCCACCCTTGCTGAGGAGAATTGATGTGAAGAGACAACAGGGTTTTACCCTTATTGAGCTGATGATTGTGGTTGCTATCATCGGTATTCTGGCTGCAGTTGCCATCCCGATGTATGGCGACTATACCCAACGGACCAAGGTGAGTGGCGCGGTCAAGGGGGTCGATGCGTGGAAATCGGCAGTTGCCATCTGCCTGCAATCCACCGGTAGCCTTACAAATTGTGATGCAGGTTCAAACAACATTCCGGCCGATATCGCAGCGAATAACGCCGGTGCTACCATCGCCTATGTCGATCAGCTCACCACCGCTAACGGCGTGATTACCGTTACCAGTACCGCACTCAATGCCGCTGGTGATGCCAATCTGGCGGTAACGATGACCCCTAGCACCGCCAGTGGTGGCGCGATTGCTTGGACACTGAGTGGCACCGGCTGTACCGAGGCGAATCGTAGCATCAACTGTAGCGGTAACTAATTTACGATTGGCCAAAACGTGAAAGGGGGAGCTGCTTATCGGCAGCTCCCCCTCTCTTATGGCGCCGCTGCAGCGTGATCGCTCACGCTGCCCGGAGAGCCACTAGGGATTACATCATCCCCATGCCGCCCATGTCACCCATGCCGCCGCCGGCTGGCATGGCCGGCTCATCCTTCTTCGGCTTCTCAGCGACCATCGCTTCGGTGGTGATCATCAATCCAGCAACCGATGCCGCGTTCTGCAGTGCGGTACGGGTCACTTTGGTCGGATCGAGGATACCCATCTCAATCATGTCACCAAAGTCGCCAGTGGCGGCGTTGTAACCGTAGTTACCGCTACCACCCTTCACCTCGTTGACGACTACCGAGGCCTCATCACCAGCATTCTTGACGATCTGGCGCAGCGGCTCTTCCATCGCCCGACGGGCAATCGAGATGCCAACATCCTGATCGTGGTTGTCGCCGCTCATATCGGTGAGTGCGCCTAGGGCACGGATCAGCGCCACGCCACCGCCCGGAACCACACCCTCTTCAACCGCTGCGCGGGTGGCGTGCAGCGCATCTTCGACGCGCGCCTTCTTCTCCTTCATCTCCACTTCGGTGGCGGCACCCACCTTGATCACCGCAACACCGCCGGCGAGTTTCGCAACCCGCTCCTGCAGCTTCTCGCGGTCGTAGTCGGAGGTGGTCTCCTCGATCTGCGCGCGGATCTGTGCAACCCGTGCTTCGATCTCCTCTTTACGGCCAGCGCCATCGACGATGGTGGTGTTCTCTTTGGTCACCTGAATCTTCTTCGCGGTGCCCAGATCATCCAGCGTTGCCTTCTCTAGCGACAGACCCACCTCTTCCGAGATCACCTGGCCACCGGTCAGGATGGCGATATCCTGCAGCATCGCTTTGCGGCGATCACCAAAGCCAGGGGCCTTGACAGCGGCCACTTTGACGATGCCACGGATGGAGTTGACCACCAGTGTTGCTAGCGCCTCGCCCTCAACATCCTCAGCGATGATGAGCAGCGGACGGCCCGCCTTCGCGACCCCTTCGAGTACCGGCAGCATCTCACGGATGTTGGAGATCTTCTTGTCGTAGAGCAGGACGAACGGATCTTCGAGCTCAGCTGACATCGACTGCTGGTTGTTGACAAAGTAGGGCGACAGATAGCCGCGGTCGAACTGCATCCCCTCGACCACATCCAGCTCATTATCGAGTGACTGCCCCTCTTCGACAGTGATCACACCCTCTTTACCAACCTTACCCATCGCGTCGGCGATGATGCGGCCGATCGAGTCATCGGAATTTGCTGAGATGGTGCCAACCTGGGCAATCGACTTGTCGTCGGTGCAGGGCTTGGAGAGATCTTTGAGTGACACAACCGCTACGGCGACCGCTTTGTCGATGCCGCGCTTCAGATCCATCGGGTTCATGCCAGCGGCAACCGCTTTCAGCCCCTCGGTCAGGATCGACTGCGCGAGAACGGTTGCAGTGGTGGTGCCGTCGCCAGCCACATCGGAGGTCTGTGAGGAGACCTCTTTGACCATCTGTGCGCCCATGTTCTCGAACTTATCTTCCAGCTCGATCTCCTTCGCTACCGAGACGCCATCTTTGGTGATGGTCGGTGCGCCGAAGCTCTTATCGAGCACGACATTACGACCCTTCGGGCCGAGCGTCACTTTCACTGCGTTTGCTAGGACATTGACCCCGCGCAGCATGCCGTGACGGGCGTCATCACCGAACTTGACTTCTTTTGCAGCCATGGATATTCCTCTTTAAAACAGTTGAACCGAAATCGGTAGAAAAATGGGGTAATCGATGTCGATTAGTCGACGATCGCCATGATGTCGTCTTCGCTCATTACCAGCAGCTCGTCACCATCGTGCTTGATCTTCTGGCCGGAGTATTGGCCAAACAGCACTTTGTCACCCACCTTAACCACCATCGGACGCACTTCGCCCTTCTCATTCACTTTGCCCTCGCCGATTGCGAGGATCTCGCCCTTATTTGGTTTCTCAGCGGCAGAGTCGGGGATCACGATGCCGGAAGCGGTGGTGCGCTCCTCCTCCATGCGACGGACGATCACGCGATCACGAAGCGGACGGATATTCATTCTTCAAGCCTCTCCTGTTTCAGGTAGTGGAAATGGAACCTGTCTAAAGTTTGGTTGGGCGGGGAGCAGGCCTGTTAGCACTCACCCCACGCGAGTGCTAATGATAGTGACAGCGACTAAAAAATCAAGCCGCTAGTGATCAATCATCATCACGGCGGTACTCACCCTCTAGTGTCTGTGGGCGAGATGGAGGGCGCTGTTGGGCGGATCGCGCGGCACCAGCGGAGCGGGTGGATCGCCGTTGTAGCGCCCGCTGTAGCAGCCCCAGAATCAGCGCCCGGCGCAGCGGTGGCAGTAGTAGCAGCAGGCCGATGGTATCGGTCACAAAGCCGGGCGTCAGTAGCAGTACACCGCAGATCAGGAGTACCACGCCCTCCAGTAATGCGAGCGGTAGCTCCGCCACCGCACCCGATTGAGCCGCACTACGCAGCCGCTGTAGTGTCATTAGCCCCTGCTGACGCAGCAGCACAACACCCAGTAGCGCCGTAGCGATCACCAGACCAAAGGTGGTGAGGCCGCCAATCTCATCGCCAATCTGCAGTAGTAGCCAGATCTCAACCATCGGTACAACAATTAGCAACAGCAGAATCTGCAACTTCCTCTCCTCTCTCATGTAGAATCGACTCGACAGTATATCCGCCGCGCCGCCACTAGCGGCAGCGACGCTCACACCCTTGACCATAACCAAAGTTTAAGTGGGGAACCCCAGCTATGTTGAAACGATGCTTCGCCCACCTTGTTGCGCTGCTACTCCTGCTGCCGCTGGTCGCTCGTGGCGAACCGGAGCTGTTAGCGCCCGATCAGGCCTTTCCGGTCAGCGCCGACTGGATCGATAGCGCAACCCTACGCGCAACTTGGCAGGTAGCAGAGGGCTACTATCTCTACCAGAGCAAATTTCGTTTCAGCAGTCAGGATGTGAATTTGGGCGAGCCGCGCTACCCGACACCGCAGATTAAGCAGGATGAGTTTTTTGGTGAGGTGGCGATCTACCGTGGCTTAGTGGCTATTGAGCTACCGGTTGATCGCTCAGAGCGTAGCGGCGGGGATATCACGCTAGAGGTGACCGCCCAAGGGTGTGCCGATATCGGCGTCTGCTACCCGCCGCACCATCAGCAACTGACACTAACACTGCCGGCCACCACCGCGCCCAGTAGCGTCGTCGCTGCGGCAACAACGACCGCGATCACGCCGCCAACACCGGCCGCAGTGACGCCGGCGGCGCCTGTTGCGCCGGCTGCGGTTGCGATGCCACCTATCTTCAACGATCCGGCAGAAGATGAGGTACTCGAACCCGATCAGGCGTTTCAGTTGAGTGCCCGTCTGATCGACCCTGAGACGATCGGCCTACATTGGCAGATCGCGCCTGGCCACTACCTCTACCGCGATAAGTTCGCTTTTACCCTAAACGATAGCGATGGCGTTGCCATCAGTAGTAGCGAGTTGCCACCGGGTGAGGAGAAGAACGATGAGTTCTTCGGACGCATTCAGGTGCATCACGATAGTGTCAGCGCCACACTACGGCTACAGCGTGACTCATCAGCCGCAACTAACGTCACGCTACAGGTGAAATACCAAGGGTGTGCTGAGATCGGTATCTGCTATCCACCGATCAAAAAATCGCTACCGTTACAGTTGCCGGCGGTAACCCACAGTGGTGGTGACGCGGCTCCCCCTCCTCCTGCCATCGTTGCCACCGCACCGGCTCTTCCCACGCCAGCGGCCCCCCCGGCGCTATCGGAGCAGGACTCACTCGCCGCTTCACTTGCCAGTGGTAACACGCTGCTGGTGCTACTCACCTTCCTTGGCCTTGGTCTACTGCTGGCGTTTACCCCCTGCGTCTTCCCGATGATTCCGATCCTATCGTCGATTATCGTCGGTCAGGGTGAGCAGCTCACCACCCGTCGGGCGTTTACCCTCTCGCTGATCTACGTATTGGCGATGGCGCTCACCTACACCATTGCTGGGGTGATCGCCGGACTATTTGGTGCCAATATCCAAGCGGCATTCCAGAATCCGTGGGTCTTAAGCAGCTTTGCGCTGGTGTTTGTCGCGCTCGCACTCTCGATGTTTGGTTTCTATGAGTTGCAGCTACCTAGTAGCCTACAGGGGCGGCTGACGGAGGTGAGCAACCGGCAGCAGGGGGGCACCCTCACCGGTGTGGCGGTGATGGGTCTGCTATCGGCACTGATTGTCGGTCCCTGCGTCGCACCGCCCCTAATGGGCGCCCTCATCTATATCGGCCAGACGGGTGATCCGTGGCTCGGTGGGGCGGCACTGTTTGCCCTCTCGATCGGGATGGGCGCACCGTTGGTTGCGATCGGTACCGCCGGTGGCAAGCTGCTACCGCGTGCCGGCGGCTGGATGGATGCCGTTAAGGGGGTGTTTGGTGTGCTGCTGCTGGCGGTGGCGGTCTGGATGCTCGAACGGATCCTGCCGCCGGCGATCACCATGCTGCTCTGGGCACTGCTCTGCATCTTGCCGGCTATCTACATGGGGGCGCTGGAGCCGCTGCGGGATACCGCCAGCGGCTGGCAGCGTCTCTGGAAGGGGTTGGGGCTGGTGCTGCTGATCCATGGTGCGCTGCTGCTGGTGGGTAGCGCTAGCGGCAGCCACGATCCGCTCCAGCCGTTACTGCGCCTTGGTAGCTCGGCGGTGAGTGGTGGAAGTACCGCCACCCATCTCCAGTTCCAGCCGATTAAGAGTCGCGCCGATCTCGATCGCGAAGTGAGCGCCGCGGCCAGTCGCGGCCAACCGGTGATGCTCGACTTCTACGCCGACTGGTGTGTCTCTTGTAAAGAGTTTGAGAAGTACACCTTTAGCGATCCCGGGGTGATTGCGGCGCTTGATGGGGTGCTGCTACTACAGGCTGATGTGACCGCTAATGATGATCTCGATCAGGCGCTGCTGCGCTCTCTCAATCTGATTGGGCCGCCGGCGCTCATCTTCTATGATGGTGAGGGGCGTGAGTTGCGCCCCTTCCGGCTGGTTGGCTTTCAGCCAGCGGCACCCTTCACAGCGCATGTGAATAAAGCGTTCGGTCGCTGAATGGTAGTGACAATAACCCGGGGTTGCGGCACAATGCCGCCCCGGTGTTCCCCACAAATAGACCGTATAGCGGTACCTAAGTGGGCGCTCCACCATCTATAGAAAAAACGACTGGAAACGCCCGCAATATGGCTAAGCTGCTGCTGCTCAATGGCCCGAATCTCAACCTATTAGGCGTTCGGGAGCCCGGCCACTACGGGCACGAGACACTACCGATGATCTGTGACCGTCTGGCGCAGCAGGCGGCAGCGTCTGGCCATCAGCTATCAAGTTTCCAGAGCAACGCCGAACATGAATTGATCGATCGTATCCACGCCGCGCGTGAGCAGCAGATCGCCTACATCCTGATCAACCCCGCCGCCTTCACCCACACCAGCGTCGCGCTGCGTGATGCACTTGCTGCGGTAGCGATCCCGTTCATTGAGATACACCTCTCCAATGTGCATGCCCGGGAGCCGTTTCGACGCCACTCCTACTTCTCCGATCGGGCCGAGGGGGTGATCAGTGGGTTTGGCGCACTCAGTTATGAGTTAGCGCTACAGGCAGCACTGCATCGGCTAACGCCGGCCGCAACCGAATTGAGTTGAGTCTCTATGGACATTCGCAAGATAAAGAAACTGATTGAACTGCTCGAAGAGTCTGGCATTGCCGAGATTGAGATCCACGAAGGTGAGGAGTCGGTGCGGATTAGTCGCGCTACTAGCCAAACCGCCGTCGCTCCGGCATCGTGGGTCGCAGCGACCCCACCGCCACCCGCCGCCGCGGCACCCGCCGCCGCTCCAGCTGCTGAACCAGAGGCGTCGAAACTGCCCGATGGCCACACCCTCACCTCCCCGATCGTCGGTACCCTCTACCGTGCGCCCAATCCTGGCGCTAAGCCATTTTGCGAGATGGGTCAGCAGGTCAGCGCCGGTGACACCCTGTTTATCATCGAAGCGATGAAGATCATGAATCAGATCGAAGCCGATAAGAGCGGCACCATCAAGGCGATTCTGGTTGAGAATGGACAGGCGGTGGAGTTTGGCCAACCGCTGGTGATCATCGGCTGAGCTGTGCCGCGATCGCACCGATCATGCGGCCGCGTGCCGCCGAACCGTGAATGCAGGTGTTATGTTCGAAAAGATTGTGATAGCCAACCGTGGCGAGATTGCGCTGCGTATTCTTCGCGCCTGTCGTGAACTGGGGATCCGTACCGTTGCGGTCCACTCCGACGCCGACCGCGATCTGAAACATGTACTTCTAGCCGATGAGTCGGTCTGTATTGGCCCCGCCCGCTCCACCGAGAGTTATCTGAATGTGCCGGCGATCATCAGCGCCGCTGAGATCACCGATGCGGTGGCGATCCACCCCGGTTACGGCTTTCTCTCAGAGAATGCCGATTTTGCTGAGCGGGTGGAGGAGTCGGGCTTTGTCTTTATCGGGCCGCGTGCTGAGACGATCCGACTCATGGGCGATAAGGTCTCTGCCATTCGGGCGATGAAGCAGGCCGGCGTCCCCTGTGTCCCCGGCTCCGATGGCCCACTCGGTGACGATCCGAAGGAGAATACCCGTATCGCCCGCGCTATCGGTTACCCGGTGATTGTCAAAGCGGCCGGTGGCGGTGGTGGGCGTGGAATGCGGGTGGTACACACTGAAGCGACGCTACTGAACGCTATCTCGCTGACTAAAGCGGAGGCACAAGCGGCGTTTGGTAACGATATGGTCTACATGGAGAAGTTTCTGGAGAATCCACGCCATATCGAGATTCAGGTGCTAGCCGACACTCACGGCAACGCCATCCATCTTGGTGAGCGCGACTGCTCGATGCAGCGGCGTCACCAGAAGGTGATTGAGGAGGCACCAGCGCCTGGTATCGATCAGGCGACCCGCGACCGCATCGGTGGCCGCTGCGCTCAAGCGTGTCGGGAGATTGGTTACCGCGGAGCGGGCACCTTCGAGTTCCTGTATGAGAATGGTGAGTTCTACTTTATCGAGATGAATACGCGGGTGCAGGTAGAGCATCCAGTCACTGAGATGATCACCGGCGTCGATATCGTTAAAGAGCAGCTACGCATCGCGGCCGGCGCACCGCTCTCCTACCAGCAGGAGAGTATTCGGATCAATGGCCACGCGATTGAGTGTCGTATCAATGCTGAAGATCCAGACACCTTTATGCCCTCGCCCGGCACCATCAGTCAGCTCCATATTCCAGGTGGCCCCGGGATTCGGGTTGATTCGCACATCTACAATGGCTATCGGGTACCGCCGCACTACGATTCGATGATCGGCAAACTAATCGCACATGGTGAACAGCGCGAGGCGGCCCTCGCGCGGATGCGTACTGCGCTACAGGAGATGATTGTCGAGGGGATCAAGAGCAACATTCCGCTTCATCAACGACTGCTACAAGATACCTCGTTCCAGCTCGGTGGAACCAATATCCACTATCTAGAGAAGAAGCTCGGCCTCTAGCGGTGTAGCTGCAGTTGACCTGTTCTCAGGTGTAGAGTGACTAGCACTTCGCAGAACAGGGGTTCGACTACCGGATCGTCGCCGCAGCTACAGCCGGCGACGATCTGATCGAAAAATAGCCCGGCAGTCGCGCTGATCTGATCACCCTGCTGTTGTAGCGATGAGAGCAGTAGTTGCTGCACCCCGCCACTCACATAACCGCCGTTAGCGAAGGGTTGGAGTTCATCAGCAGTGAGACGCTCTAGCGCACTACGTAGTGGTATCTCCCCCGCCATGCTACACACGCTCAATGTACCCGCCGCTGCTGCTCGCGCCGCCGCCACTGTAGATACTCCTCAAGCTCCCGCAGAAACTGCTGCCGATTGCCATCATGACGGAAGTGGTAACGCAGCGCTGCATCGTGCAGCGAAATGCGTTGCGCGATATCGATAAAGGTGCGCGGTAGTGTTGCGTTGAAACGGGAGGGGCGGTTGAGCAGATCGATAATGCGGGCGAATAGGAGTTCAAATCGCCTGCCATATTGCGGTACCGATCCATGTAGCTGCCGCGCATAGAATTGCAACAGCCGTTGATAGTCCTGCAGAACCGGTGCATTCATAGCCAGCTCACCTGCAAAACTTGATGCAACATGCGATAACCCTCACCCGGTTTGGCGATATTGTTAATCAACAAACCACGAGTTATCTCATTTGTCAATATTTTTTTAGATATTGGTGTAAAAAAGTTTGTGATGGGGGGTAATCAGCAACCGATTACCGATCCCCCATCGAGTAGCACCGCTATGCGTTGCCGCTGTTATCAGCCGCCTGTTCAAGCAGTGGTTTGAGCTCACCCTGCTGGTACATCTCCATCACAATATCGTGTCCGCCAATCAACTCACCCTTAACATAGACCTGCGGAAAGGTGGGCCAATTAGCAAACCGCGGCAGATTCTGGAAGATCTCCGGATCGGCTAACACGTTGACATAGGCAAACTCGACACCACACGCTTGCATCGCCTGCGATGTCCGCGCTGAGAAGCCACAGGAGGGGAGCTGCGGCGTCCCTTTCATGTAGATAATAATCGGATTCTCTCGTACCTGTTGACCGATCCGCTCCAGTACATCCATCGTAAAACCTCGCTATGGGTAACTTCGACTATAGGGGGTGTACCCGCTGCTTCATCGACGGGTACGACTGACTCTGTAATATGCCATCGCGCCAACCAATTTCAACCGCTCTGAAACCTCCCATTTACATAGCGTGATGACCATAGTTGTCGATTGTAGAAGATAAGTTAGGATTTTTTGCAAGCAGGTTGTCACCCCCCACTCCCCCCACTCCCCCCA
>JGI10211J34971_10000843_pt1 | contig 25655 bp, 40 predicted proteins | sample Etolagsediment_FD_34971 | JGI IMG/M metagenome (IMG submission 34971)
ACCTCCTGTAATTCTTGCACTAGATCAAACACTTGTTGTGATGCCATGCCTCTATTACAAACAGCCAATTCATATTCCCATAAACCTGGAATCAACACTGCTTTGGCATTTGTTAAGATCCACTCGTTTGTGTCAATATTTTTTTCACGTTTCATTCTGTCCATGGCCTCACTCATACCATGTGCCTGAACTAGATATGCTACCTTACCCCAGACCATTGCAATAGTTTGACCGTCTTCTGGACCACTTAATACTACCTGTTTCATGTTTGAAATATCCATAATTTCTACCCCTAAAAATTAAACAATTTCCTAACTTCTTAATAATATTATACTAAATTTGGATTTTTTGGTCAACCAAAATCTTAGTAGTTCGCTGACATAATTGCGTTGTAATCACCTGACTGCTCAGCACGTTTCTGTGCTGGAGTCATCCAACCCTTACCGATCAATACTTCTAATGGACCCATGTTGTATTTCTCCATGTGACCAAAGTATTCTTCACAGGTAAAGTTTTCAATCAAGAACTTTTGAAATGATGCCTTGTCTCTCTTGTTGTATTTGAAACGAGCAACGAATGTTGGTTTTAAATGACCTGCCCAACTTGGATGTGCATCTGGATCTACGTCTAACATCATCTTAGCACCTTCCCAAGCACCACGATACATTAAATATTCGCCGTCCCATGTAAACTCTTCTTTTTTAAACTGTGTCATAATCATCTACCCCTTAATAATTAATCTCTACATTATTATTATAGGATCTTTTGGTTTTTTTGTCAACCAAAATCTGTTAACCTTAACACAGATAAAAAAGTGTGGCTTTTACGCAACACTCTCCATAATAGGCTTTGCCCACTTCTTAGCAGGGCGTATTGAACCGACTATGATGTCGATGTGAGGTATGTCCTCGTTGGAAAATTGTATGGTTGATCTGTTGGTGTTTAAGGTCTTGTCTGACCAACCTGACTCTGTTTTGCTTAGATCTACTACTGCTATGAATGCTTCTATGATGCGACCATTTGAATCCACACGGAACTTCTTGAGCATGTGGACTGGAGTCTTGTTGAAGCCGTTGCCCACCCAACCGTTGCCATCTGAGAACGAGTTCTTGTCCTCTATCAGCACACCATCTAAGACGTAATCTGAGCCGTCTGTTGTATGTTCCTCAAACTCAGGTAGCACAGACCTTATGTGACGATAGAAAGTGTTGTTAACAGGTCTTGCGTAGTTCTTAGCTATCTCTACAGTTACTTGATTCTCGTTCTCAAGCTCTTCCTTGAATGTCCTGCCCCATGCTGATTCCAGTGCGGGTATACGTTCCTCATTAATCTCACGAATAACTTCAGGTAGGACCTGTTGTATCGCTTGTTTTAGTTTTTGTATTTTATCATCCATAATAGAACATTATAGACTCGTTTGGTCGGTTTGTCAACCAATCAACAGACTGCGGACCACTCCAGCACCATAGACCACGGTGAGTAATAGATTAATAGTGATTAGACTCCATTCCTTCCAACGCCAGGCCACATAGGTCCAGCCCACTCCGGCGGCCCATCCTAACCATACGTTTAAGGGATACCAGTCCATTGATGAAGCAATTGAACAGCCCACGGCACCAAAGGTGCTGAGCCATTTACACCACCATATCAATCTTGTCTGTTCCTGCATTAGAATAGTCCCTTTTTGATGTTATATTTAACGCACTCATCCTTTTTCTCATTTGAGGGATACAGGCACCAGTCTGGATCCACACACTGTTTTGGATGCTTACCTTTGGCTACACAGGCAAGTTGCTGTTCCTTTTCCTGATTTTCTTTTGCTTGGAACTTCTGTCTGATAGCAGTCCACTCTGCATATTCTTCAAAGGTAAATGTGTCCGCAACGATCTCCTCGAAGGTCTGCTTCTCCTTGAGCTCTTGCTCTTTCTTCTCGTATTGTTTCTCAATACCGTCCGCCAGTGCGATCGTAGATAGCAGTAGTAATATCAGAATTCTCATGCCCTAATTATAGCATCGGGCGAATTAGTTGTCAAGCGATCTTTTGGTATTGCTTATCGAATTGTTGATCTAGATCATTTTGATCCAGTGCGTGGCAGAGTGCCGTGGCCTTGTTCCCATGTGTCTGGATCAATTGATCCTTGTAGTAGACATGCCAATCTCCATCCTCGGTGTGGATGATCCTGGCTCCCGTTATCAAGATGTTGATGACTTCCATAATGAACTCCGGCGTGTAAAACTTTACTTATGCCTTTGGACGGGCATAGACTATATTGGGTCTTTTCTCTATCTTTTCAATGGCCTGCTGTTCTGAGTCAGCCTGCACTTCTTCTGTTATTGTAGAGTAGTAAACTCTGCGACAGCACCGTGTCTGTGCTATCCTGCGGACCTTATACTCAATTAGATATATCATAATACTCGTAGGCTTGTTTGTCTTGATCTATGTAGGTCATCTGTATGTAACTGTCGGCCTTATCTGAATCCCTGATGCTAGCCAATATGTAATCAACTACCTTGAAGTGCTGGCAGAATGCGTTGCCTAATGTCTTGCCCTTGAGTCCCGCTCCCATGATGAAGTCTCTCTTGAAGTCAATGTAGTCTTGTAGTTTAACATGGACATCACGCATAGGTGCTGATCCGTTCAGTAATTGCTTGATTGATTCAAATACCATCTTTCCTCACTATGTCTTCCTCATCACATTTAGAGCCATACTGTATCTCAACTATGCGAACAGGCTCTGTTGTCTGATTGATCAATTGGTGCCATTGTTCAGGATATATTGTATTCTGATGATGTGGTTGTAGAACTGTATATCCTTCTTGACCTAAGCGTTTTAAACTAGCTATTCCCTCTGACACTATCCAGAACTCTGCACGATACTTGTGCTTTTGCATTGATAGTTTTTTGCCTGGGTCAACTGTGAGTTCTTTTACTTTCATACCTGGCACTTCGTGTAGGACACGATAGTATCCCCATTGGCGTTCGTTCTTAGGTGCTTTCCATTCCTGTAGGATCCAGGAACTTGAATTCATTTTAAAATCACCGCCCACACCAAACGCAAACTCTACTGTGGGATCATCTTTAAATGCAGTTTGCTCGGGTATATTGTGTATAGTTCTGTCACCACCGTTGCTAAAGATAATTTGGCAGTCTGGGTATAGTAATCTAGCATTGTTTATTGCTTCTATTGCCGAGCCGTCTGAATCATCAAACAATACTGTATGATCCACACATTTGAGTGCCTTGACTATGGCCACACGTTCTCCTACTGGCATGAAGGGATAGCCCTTCTTGCGTGTCAGCCAAGCATCTGAGTTTATGCCCACGATTAAGATATCGCCTAGTTTTGCGGCCGCTTCTAAGTAGGCTATGTGTCCTGAGTGTATGGGATCAAAGCCGCCTGTTGCGACTACAACTTTAAGACTACTTGGTGTTCGTTCTATTGTCGTCATCTAAGAATACTATGTCCTTTGTTGGATCTTCTAAATTGGCCACTGCCTTACTCAAACTTTTTTGAGCTTTTTTGGCTTTCTTAACTTCTTCTGGAAAATACTTTAGATATTTTTCTTTAATGTAACTACCGTAGTTTGGAAAGCGTAGACTAAAGTTTTTGTTTAATTCTTGATAGTCCGCACCTTGGCAAACAAATTCACCGGTTTCATCATTGTAGGCATAAAATCTGTCTTCGACCTTTTCGATGCTCAATGGAATCATATGTTCTTTCCAGATCGTTAGTGCTTTATCAACGAAATCATCTTCTTCCTGCATTTTCTTAAGACCCTGTGACAGCAACCAATTAAGATATATAACAGCTATTACTGCTCCTAAAAACATAAAAAATAAACTTTCGCCCATGATATTATCCTCTTTAGATAGTGTTACTTATTATACTAGATTATGATTTTAAGGTCAAGAAAAAAGGCTCTGAAGCGAGCCTTTTAATCCTACTTGTGCTTAGGGGATTAAGCAAAGATTTTTGAGCGTGAACCTGTTACATCACGTGCAACCATTTTATATGCTGTATTGCCTGATGTGTTAGTAACAGTCTTAACAACTAAACCTGCTTGACGTAATTCAAAAATACGTGCTGGAAGTTGTGCAATACCATAGTTTGATTTTGCTTGGTTAGCAGATAATGTTCTGCCTGTGCCACGTAAGTATGATTCAATAAATGCTTTTTGGTTCTTAACTTTGTGTAAGTTTACTACTCTTTTTTTAGCTCTTGCCATTGTAATGCTCCATTTCGTTAGTTAAAATTAACATGATCATGTTGTCTTAATAACAACATTACTAAGCATTATATAGGTCTTTGATTTTATTGTCAACTATTATTTTATGTTTTGGTAGAATAAATCCAGCCAAGGTCTAGGGTTTTATGAATCCAAGTATATGAAGGTATTGATATAGACAGTTTCCACTCGCCATTAAAGCCTAGATAGTTAGTATCTAGGGGTCCTTGATCTTGTTCCCATCTAGGATACACCGGATAGAACTTGCCAGCCCAAACAAATTTTGGATCAGATATTCCGTTAACTTCGATTGCTTCAACTATCACAGCAAGATCCTGACCTGACTTAAACTCTTCTTCTGTCTTACCATGGTGTTTTACCACAATATCAACTTCACTATCCCTGTCAGGGTGTATCTGAATATCAACCCATTGTTCTTGAGCTAACGTTATCATTTTGGTAACGTAGCCAACAGTGACTTCACACTGTGGTGCTCTAGTTTCTGTTANNGGCTTTAGTTTAACTCTAACCTTAGTATCCATGTTGATCCAGTATGTCCGTTAACTCNGGATATAAATCTCTAGCATCNTAACNGTAGACTTGATCCCATCGTTTCATGTGTTGAACCATTTGATCTATACCTAAGGTTTCGGTTTGATCTAATAACCTTATTGCTTGTTCAGCATACATTGGGATCAATGATTTATAGTTATGTGGATCGCTTTCATTGATGTCTTTAACTGTGTATTCTGTTAGCAGGTGTTGATAATTTTTTTTGTATTGTTCTCTAATCTGTTTTGGTAATACGCTGACTTTGAGATAGTCGGGATTATTAACTACCAATGCTTTCATTAATAGTTTCTTTTCTGAACAATAGTCTAACAATGTCCAGAAGTCCCTGATAGTCAATGCACTTAATGCAGGTCTTACAGTCACAGTTTCAACATGATTTAGATACTGATCTATAGTTTCTAACACTGTTTGAGTATTTGTTCCTTGACGGACATAGTCATTAATTTTAGTCGTTGTTTCGATACTGACCTCTATACCTATCCTATTAAATTTAGTTAACTTTTTAACTAATTCTTCATTGAACGATGTTCCATTGGTTACAAAACTAATATTAAGATCAGTTCGATTGTGTTTGATCATATGATCAACGAACTCATGAAATCTAGGCTGGATTGCTGTTTCGCCTCCCATAAAATGAATATTTTTTAAAGGTAATGTTTCTATATCAGACAAAAACTTTTGCCAGACTGTTTCGTCTTTGGTCCAATCATTACCTAAATGGTTTTCATCAACTAATGTTCCCCATTTCTTTTCTTGTGTTGCTATTTTGGAACTAGCACCACTCCAACACATCTTACAGGCTAGGTTACAATAATTACCTAGATCAACATGTAGGTCAACTGGTAGTTGACGAGTTTCTCCTTGGTTATCGTATGAATATTTAAATGCAGGATAGTTTGGCGACTGCGTGAAGCTCTGATCAAACTGCTGTCTAAATATTACCGACTTTTGATTCGCCCTATGTCGACGTCCTGTTTCACTAGTGTCCTCTTCTGCCCAACAGTTAGAACAATTTGACCATCGTTGATCGTTAAACATTCTCATACGTGATTCTTGCATCGGTGTAGAGTTATGCCACTCTCTAATAGACATTTTGGCTATGTTATATTGATTTGATATAGTTTTTTCGTAAGGAGGATTAAACTGTTGACAACAGAATCCATAATCACCATTCCAATAAATCTGTAGTTCAAACCATGGTGAATTACAAAATATGTTTGAGTTTACTTTCACTATCTAGATTCAATAACCTTGTCTGCTAGACCGTAATCAACTGCTTCTTGTGCTGATAAGAATGTGTCATGCTTCATCGCTTCATATAATTCATCATACTGTTTGCCAGCAGTGTTGTGTTTAACATATAGTTCGGTTAGTCTTTGATTGATACGTTTTGATTCTTCAAATGATCTACGTGCATCCTCAAACTCTAATTCTTGCACATGCACCGAACCACTTGTTCCGGGTGTGCCTGATGATACTCTGTGTATCATAGTTCTTGCTTCAGGCAACACTAAACGCTTACCTCGAGCACCTGCTTGTGCTAGGAAACTGCCCATTGAACATGCCTGTCCTAGGACGATGGTTGACACATCTGGTTTGATATACTGCATGGTATCATAAATTGATAGACCTGCTGTTACTGAACCGCCAGGTGAATTGATGTAGAACAGGATGTCAGCATCTGGATCCTCTGCTTCTAAGAACAACATTTGAGCTACAATAGCACTTGCTGATTCCTGTCTAACTTCTGTATCTAACATCACAATGCGATCTTTTAATAATCTTGAATATATGTCGTAACTGCGTTCACCTTGTGCAGTTTTTTCAACGACTATCGGAACCAAATTTGGCATTAATATCTCCAATCAATTTATCTAAATTTTGTTCATTGACGTATTCGTCATACCTATTCTTATTATAAACTATTTTTTCTTTAAGATCAAGATATTTTTGTTTCAAATATCCAATTGGTTGCTCACTTAACACTTCTAAAAATGGAACTAGATTTCTATGATTTCTAAGATCTAAATTAGTTATGTCAGTAAAGTCATCGTGATATATCTCAAATTTCCTATCCTCCAACCACTTTACTCCCATATCACTTGAGTAGACCAAAAAAGGTCTTTTGCCCAACAAGGGCTTGTATATCTTTTCACTGACAAAATGGACACTGTTAATATCCCACCAAGTCTCTGTCACAACGTTTAAGAAATGGCTATGCCATACGTCAGGTCGACCTAATGTTGCTACATCATTCTTTATACCCGGTGCGCCGCCTTCAGGTGCTACAGGAGTATGGTCAGGAACATCATCAGGTATTGTGAGATTACTTTCTGCAAGTGTTACTATGCCTTTGTTTGTTAGTCCTGTTGCTCTCAATTGATGCACTAGTCCAACACGGTGCTCATGACGTTTCCTATTTAAACTCATAAATGGTTTAGTTATTCTAGACGGATCATCTAAATTTGATATCCTTGGACACAGTTTATGGAAAGTTACCGCCCAAAAGTCATAAAATCCAGGAGAGTCATAGTAACCTAATTCAGCACATTCTATATTATATCTGCTTTTATTGGCAATATGTGCATCAGCAAGACTGTATACAATGACGCACTCAATATTGTTGTCTTGGATATATTTTTGAACCTGTTGGTCTACATCATCAGTATACCAGGTGCTGTTAACTAATATTGTTGGCCGGTTAACTGTATATTTGTTGAGGATCCTATCTCTAACATCTCTGATCATGTTAGGAATCAACATGTCAGTAGGCCATCCGCTATCAAAAACTTTTAAAATCATATGATCTCGTCCATTAGATAAATACTTAGCGAATAAGAATACTGACTATGAGATTTAGAGAGATATTAAAAGAAGACGACCTTCAAANNATGAAGGATGAGATCATCAAGCGATTGATGGGGCTCGACGTTGATCCAGATGACCCTAAGAAGACTGACGAGACGGCAGAGATATTGGATCGCATCTACCAATTACTTAATAAACAATCCACGTTTGACAAGTTCAAAGATATCGTTGCCAAAGAACTCATGGACGAATATGGTCAGGTCAGTGATGCTAAAGTTAAAAAAACAATGGAACGCAAGATCTTGCAGATCTCAGGTAAGATTGCAGAAGTTCCACTAAGACACCAAGAGAAGATGAAGTTTGCTGAAAATCTAGCAAACGGTCGAGTTATCAATGCTGAACTATTATTAAAACCAGGACAGCACACACTTAGTGATTTAACCTACGGACAAAAAGAAAATCTAGTGGTATTTGATTATCTTAAGAAATATGGCGTAAATGAGCAAATGAAAGGTCCAGGTGAACACGCACTAGCAATTCTTTCACCGGATATCACACTTAAATCAGCAGGCGGTGACATAGCAGTCAAAGGTGTTCCTGTTGAAGTTAAAGCATCAGTTGAAGGTGGCGGCGGCGGTCGTTTTGGTGAAACAGGTGCTGTTCCTAGCCGTGACACAATGTTGGATATATTAAATTCATTTGAATCTCTAAGAGAACCAGTTAATCAATGGTTGACTAAACAAAAGTCATTAAATGTAAAAACATTTACTGAAATGGTTAACCAACTTAACTTACCAGCACCAGAACGCAAGGCTATTGCAGATAAAGTATTTGGCACACTGTTTGGACAACAAGCAGGTCGTGTGATACAAGAGTTTTCAACACCAAACGCCAATCCAGACGCAGTAAATCAAGCCTATTCAGTATCAAACTTTGATTGGTATAAAGCCGGTGGAGAAGGTGGGGCTTGGCAAGTATTAGTTGCTATTAACTTTGGCGCAAACACAATGGCTGTGGTTAAAACCGGAGCTGATCTTCTTAGCATCAAACGAAAACAATCAACGCCAGCAATCATAACAACAGGCAAACCTAACGAAGCACTGTATCAGTTTACTCCAGCCGCGGGTAAATGAGTCTCATAAGATTTAAACTGCACGAAGTCTCCATAGGCTACGTCCGCAATCAAAAATGTGCCACCACAACCATACTAAATTACTTTAGCCAACTTCTATTTAAATCCAACCCAGACTTCAAACCCTACATGGGTTACTTCGTAGAGAGATTGGGTGAATCATCATACATAGGACGTGACTCAGGGTATGAAAGTTATGCCAAGGAATTAGCAGAATGTGATATTAGGATTGGTTCGTATAGAGATCCAGTTGAGAAGTTCGTGAGTGGATATCAGCATACCATGTTTGGCACGCAGGGTAATAACCTATGGAAGGGCTACCACAGGAGAGATCTAGAGACCTTCATTGAGAACTTTGATCACTTCAAGCAGTTCCAGCCCGTGAGAGATCACTGTTCAACCAATACTTGGAAACTGGGCACTGACAATTCCGTATACACCCATGTGTTTGATTATAAGGATACCAACACTGTGTTGATACCATTGTTGAAAGAGATATCTGGCAAGGATGTCACACCAACCCAACTGCGTGTCTATGGTAAGAAGCATGAGTTCACATACCCACAACTCAAGAAGATCAAAGAGTTCCTAGCAGAAGACTACGTCAACGGTTGGTTCTAATTATTCAGCCTGTTTGACCAACAATGCCTCAAAGAAACTGTTTGCGGCACTCTGTCCACGTGTTGCAGAACTCTGTGTGTATGCTTTAAACTGTAGGTAGTCGGTTGAGCCATTCATGTAAAGATGTGTTGTAACCTGTGGTCTAATAGCGCCAATATGACTGACCTGTGCAACCATCGTTCCATTCTTCTCAATGTATATGCCACCTTCCTGTGTTGCACCTGAGTAGGCATCAATGCTGGCACGAATATACCAAAGCCCTGCTACTGTTGGAGTGAATCTGTCCGTTGCACTCGACCACATAGCATCTGTTGATCCATAGTCATCACCTGCATCCTCGTAGTCAATGGTAACTGCACCGTAACTGCCAGGGTAGGGTATCGAGGTGTTGGTTGAGCGTTTAACAAAATAGAAACTATTAGATCTGATATCACCAGTGACATCTAAATCACCATCAACATTCAATCCATCTCTCACAGTTAAGACAGTGCTGTCGTCGCTCTGTAGGGTATTAATGGATAGATCAGTGCCTATCTCTCCCTGTTGATCGATCTTCTTATTTGTTAAGGCCTTGCCGTCCTTGCCTCTGAGGAATCTTCCCATTGTTTTTGTCTCCGTTTAGTATATTTATCGGAGCCAAAAAGAAACCCGCCGAAGCGGGTTCCTAGTGGGCAGGCGCCTGCCCTGGGTGTAACCTATAGTGGTGATGTGTATACTTCTCCATCATCATATATCACATTCTCAATGATGTCTCCATCTCTGGATGTTGGTTGATAATTGGATTGCTTGTCAACATCAGGAACCACTGGTGTGTCATTTAGCGTAGATCCGTTACGATTTGAATCAATCTCACGATCTAACTCTTTAAACGCTCTCTCCTTATCACCTTTAAACTTGTTGATCAAGTCCTCGGTCTGTGCGATAGCTCTTAAGGTGTTGCCTTCAATTGGATACTCTGCCAACATGTATACTCTATAGAACTCACCTTCACGCATGATCTTGCTTTCTTTCTGCACATAACCTGCGACATTGGCCTCTGTTACGACCTTCTTAACAACGAACTCGTTGTCTTCGATTGCTAAAGGAGTTCCTGCACCAACTTCTCGGATATACTGTTTAACACGGGCACTTACCTTAGCGTGTATCTTGTTAGCCAACTGTTTCTCAACATCTAATATCGCTTTATCCTTCGCCAACATCAACATGCCACTCTTGCCTGTGCCGGCAACATATAATACCCTGTTGTCGTCATCTGCCTGTGGAACATCAACATACCAACTTGGTAAGTCATCCACAACCTTTTGAACTACCTTCTCCTGAGGAGTTTGAGGAGCACTGGCACACCCTACCAAGGTAGCCACTGCCGCCATACCTATTATGCTCTTAATTTTCATTGTTTACACCTTCCTTATTAAAATACACTGTCATTATACTATCAAACTTAAAATTTGTCAACCACAACATAGTTGTCTCCTGACATCTGACATGCTATGCCATTTGCCTGATGCAGTTCACCCTGCCATTCAACATCGTTGAACCAAATACACTGTGTTCCTTGATGTTCAAATGTTCCTGAATACTTTTGATCTCTCTTAAACTGTTTGAGTTGGCCAACCTCTCCTACCTTTGGAGAGAAAAGTTTTTGATTGGATTCATCACAGTTGACCTCACTCACCGCTGAGATCTCTACCTTTCCTATCTGTTTGACCAGTTCTTCTACTGCCTGTGCCCTGGCTACCTCACACGCTTGTAGTATCTCTTTGCCTGGTTGCATCACTGCTTCTTCTGTTGCTGTTATTGCTTGACCCATGTAATTGATGTCAATGGTAGCCTTACATGCACGTTTCTTGTTTTCAAATTCAATAAAATCATAGGTGGTGTTTTCACCTAAATTAACATTTTCAATACCTGTCTCTGTTCTGACAGTGCTTTTAACTTCACATTCGGCCCATGCTAGGTTACTTGCTAGTAACACTGCGTAGCCAACGTATGCAAATGCTGATTTATTAGCCAATCGTATCTCCCTGTTGCTTGTTGTTTATTTTTATGATATCCTTTTGGATCTGTTACGGCTTGCCAAGGCATAAACTTCCACTGGAACAAATTCCACGTTCTCTCACTTTTAGTTGTTCTAAAGGAGTTGAGGAACTCTATCTGTTCCTGTTTCATCTCACAGTTGACCACAAAGTGATCAAGATCGTGCCAATCCATTGGTTCATCGGCCAGCGATGTATCTGCAAGTATAACGGTAGTCCCAAAGACGATGCTTGTAACGACGTTGCGTAGCTTCATCAGGTGCTCCTTCTATTCTCTCAAGTAAAAATGTGTTTAGTGCCTTGTAGTTCGCACAATCATTAGGCATGACCGCAACTGCGTCAGGTGTCGATCTATGTGAGTAACTTGAACATCCTGTTGCTATCAATACTAACGATAATACAAATAAGTTTTTCATAATGTTATTATATGATCTTTTGATTTATTGGTCAACCAAACCAAATACTTCATCTTCTTTGAGTATGACATAGTCCACACCGTTGACCTTGATTGGTATTCCTGTGCCTCGAGTAAACATCACTGTTTCATCTACTTTGATGGTGACAGGCACTATGTTGCCTTTTTTGCTCTTACGTCCTGGACCTACTGCTACAACATCACCTAGCTCTGGCTTTGGTGCATCTGGGTCAACAACAATAAGACCAGATGCTGTTTTATTATCAAGTTCTCTTACCTTGACTACTAGTCTATCATCTATTGGATTAAAATTACTCATTGTTTTCCTCTCTTAAACTTGGCCATTGGTCCATCCATTCCTTTGGCATACCCATATCTCCACCATAACCAGGTGCTGGTTTGTTGGTGTTTGCTGAGTGCTTTCTTCCTTGATTATCTATTTTGGCTGTTTTCATGTCAGCAGTGTTAGCACAACCTGTTAGGGCTAATAAAACAATACCAACACAGGTTGCTGTTAATATAAACATTACACCGTTATACCATTTCATATCAACTCCATTTCTTTTGCACGATCTGCTACTTGAAAACTAGCAAGATTTTTTGCCTTTGACTCGCACATGATATCTGCCTTGTCCCAGAATTCTAATGCCCAATCAGTGACTGGTTGGTTCCAATAGAAGTCCGAGTGGGCTCTAAGTTTCTGTTTCTTGTATCCTTGCTCAAGCAAGATGTTCATATCCGGCTTAACATTACTATCATGCTCGGTAAGAATGTCTTCTCGTGATACTGAGTAATGTATGACTGGACGCACACCGCGCCAGCTATCAATGATTCTGCTAAACCTATCGTCTCCAACATCTATATACTCTCCTGTCTTGATAAAATGATGATGTATGTCTAACACCAGGGCACAGGTATCTACTAGTTCTAGACTAGCATCCAATCCCCATGATACCTCATCGTTCTCTATTGTGATACAATTACGTGCTTCTGTAGACAAACGTTTCATAGCACGTTTGATGCCATCTGGTCCTTGCTTACCTGATATGTGGACGTTGCACTTAAAGTCCTGGAATGTCCGACCATAGCCCATCCAACGGATCATATCAGTATGATATTCGAACTCTTCAATGCTCCTGTTGACAATATTTGGGTTATCACTTGCCAAAACAGTGAATTGACCTGGATGAAAAGATAAACGCACAGAGCGAGATTTAGCCATGTCGCCAATCTTAGCAAACGCTGTTTCACAGTAGTCAATAACATCAGGCTGACGCCAAAAATAACTCCAGTCAGACTGAGTATAGACAGGTAAAATATCGCTTGAAAGTCTAACCATTCTAAGATGCTCATCTAAGTTTCCCACCCTTTCTACCAGTTTAAGTGTTGATGTCGTGTTCTGAACCATGAGGTCCCATAAGCGTTGTTCAGCAACTTCTCTAGTTTGATTGTTAAGCCAACGCACTGTGGTTGAACCTGTGTTGTATTGTTTGGCATCATCTTTGGGTTTGATGCCGTTAACTTGACCTTCGTGGTCAATCCACTTACATGCAAAACCTATACGCTTAATATCCAAGATATTTCCTTAATTCCTTGTCCTTGGGCTCAAAACGCTCACCCTTGTAAAATATACGGTAACTGTCACTACCATATTCCCCTATTCCATGTAACATTGTAGCATCTTTCCCATCCCATGTCAAGTAGTCCTTTGACATCTTGCGTAACATATCAGTCCTGCGACGCCACATGCCTAGGGGCTGTAACATCTTCTGCTGTGTTTCCACACGTCCCCTTAGGAACTTCTCTGGTGTTGGGTAACGTTTGAATAGTCGTGGTAGGACTTCCTTGACCTGTTTGCGGTATGTCTGATTGAGGCATATCACACCCACCATGTGTTGCCACACTGATTTGACCTGTTGTTGGACCATGAGATCCTCACGCATTGGTTTCATAGTAATTGGCGCTCACAGTTATCCGTAGCTCATCTGATGATTGGAATGGATTCACGAAGTGCATGAGATTGGCTGGAAACAACACTATGGTGTTCTCTGCGTTGCTGTCTGAATCTAAATACATGGTCCTGCACTCGTCCCCAACAGGTATGATAAACCCAAATCTGCCACTTAGTGGTTTCTTGGCTTGGTTATCCTTGTCCTCCTCACTAAATGCGTAGGGTATCTTCATCCACATGACGAAACTAAGTAGGCCATCATGGACATGTGGTGGGTTGAACTCATGTTTCTTCTGTAAATTTACCCATACAGTGCCCAATCCCATCCTTTTGGGTAATTGATGGAATCTGCCGTATTGTTCTACCAATGGGGCTAACAATCTATTGACGTGCGGTTTCACTGTGTCTGCTAGTTGGTATTCCTCTCTGATGTGTCCTGCGAGATGACTGCGATAGTCCATGGCATTGTCAGCATCTTCAATGACCTTGTTGATCTCCTGCCAGACAGGGTCCATAGCATATCGGTTATATTGATACTTGACGAATCTCTTGTCGAGACCTTGGTTAGTGAAATCAGTGATCTGTATCTTTTCTAGGTCCACCTGCATACTCCTCTGCGTCTATGAATTTGTCATCGTGCCAGAATCCCCAACGGCGCTTGTGTCTAAATGGTATGAACAATGTCCAACATTCCACACCATCCATTAATTGAATCCTGTGTTTGCTCTTGGCTCGGCTGTAACGAAAGTGCCAACGGTCATGCCATTCACGCAACACCCTGCCGTCTGGTTCTGGTGTCCACTCAAAATAGCCGCCCTTGATTATGAATGTTGCATAGTTCCAGGGATGGTCATGTAGATCACTGGGATCACTTGCTAGGAACTTGTGTAGGAATATGTTAAAGGGGAACCATGTGCGTTCCTTGAACAGGAGATAGTAACGCTCTAGGTATGGCTCTCCCGTGACACGATCATATATGATACGCTTACGTCCTAACTTTTCTAATAATCTAAGGAACCAACTAGTCATCAAATGCTAAGAGCAACGCAACAATACCTAACACTAGGCCTGCTGATAAAAATGCGTGATAGTCATTAGTGTCAAATGCAAAGACATTTGCACCCACTGCCAATAATAAAACGCTTAACCATGCTAAAATTTTTACTTTCATTTATCTTCCTTATGTCTCAAATACATTGGCATAGTAACCCTTGCCAGTTGTGTCATAACCATCATAACCAGGTATTTCCTTGTCATCATAGTTAACACCTGTGACTATTTCCCAACCTTCGTAGTCTGTGGTATAGATCTTTAACTTGCTAGGGTCGAAAGGCGCTTTTAATTCAAACTCTGCTGAAAAGAATGTGCCTTTTTCTGTTGATTGAAAACAGAATCCATAATCAGCACCATCTACGTTACCCACGTATGCTTCGTCACCTTGAAGTTGCACACCGTGCTTTTCTTCTAGTTCATACGAAAGCCCTTCATCAAACACAGTTTCGCCATTCTCATCATCAATTTGAATATGATTAAGATCGCTAAACTCAACACCACTACCGTGATCAATCTGTCCTTCTACCTCATACCAAGCACCATCCCTACAGATACGTGCTTCTTCGGGAACTTCCATTTCATTGTCCCAATCAACACAGTGTTCGATTAGATCTGCCTCATCCTTGTCTGTCCAATATTCATACTGTTCCTTGTTGATCTTAGCCACTGCTACCTCTCCACCATATCCCCACAGTGTGATTGTATAGTTGCGTGGAGTGAACTTGAGGGTTTTGGCTAACTGTTCTTTTTGCTCGGCTGTTGCCATACCGTATCCTTCCTAAAGTTATAGTTCAGATACTAATGCTAACACATTTTGAATATTATCGCAAGTGATATTTGGTAATTCGGCAAAGTTCTCTGATGGATCTGCCGGTGGATCTATGAAAACGAACTGAGTTTGGTTAAATCCCCTGACGATGTTTGCTATCGCAGAAAGATATCTCTTATGTTCGTGTAATGCCAGTTTGTCCGTGATGTCTTCGTGGAATGATATGTCAAAACCAATGCACATCACTAGATCATAACGGGCACCTGCCAACGCTAGTGCTACCAGGTCATCCTTGTCCTGTAGTGTCTTGTCTATGGTTATCTTGTGTAGGCTCAGTGCTTCTGGACGTCCAAGGTCATCATAGTTCTCCTCATGTGTCCATAGATTGGTCTTGAGATTAAGTTCTCTGTCTATCAATCTACGTGCCTCAGAAAAGTCTTCTACCACACAGTTGTCAGTCTGACATTTGCGCCAGGATTGGTATGATCCCCAGACGGTGCAGAGCTCTTTCATCTTCGCTGAACCAATGCCTGATTCAGGATCGTAGTCTGACTGGACTACCCAGCATGTCTCCATCTAAAATATCCTCCAGCGGAATCCTCCCAGGCACTGCCATCCTATGTCGTTCTCAGACGTTGGATTCATGTTGAATACGATATCACCCTTCTGTCCTGAGTAGTTAGGTATCTGTTTGTCCCAGGATATGTTGTTGCGTCCAATCATTAACTTGTTGATCTTGACTTTTTCATCATCGATAATGATCTGTGCATCTCCATCAGTGCCGATCTCAAGCGTGCCCTTGCGTAGGCCAATCTGTGCCGTGCCCTTGCTCTTCTTACCTATTGACACGTTGATGTCATCATCCCATACATCCAATGCTGATGTTGGAGTTTTTGTGTTGATGCCAACCCTGCCCTTGTTTATCGTCACAACATCTGCCAGACTGGTATGGCCTGTCACTTCTAATTCTTCCAATCGACCAACTGATCTAAGGTTACTGTGTAGTATGGCATGTCCCAGACTATCGCCGTTGACCAGTGCCTCTCCGTTGACCTTAACATTATCGAAATCAATGCCATTACGCTGTGCCCTCTTGAACACGTCGTCGGTCAATGACTCTAACAGTTCACCTTTAACTGTCTTAGTAGTATCTTCTGCGATCTTGGATTTCAACTCGTTCCAACTGGCATTGTCTGTGTTGACTCTCCCCTTGACCACTAGGTCTTGGATCGTAGCACTCTTGACAACATTTAGTGATGTTGTAACGAATTCATTCTCATTGACAACAACATCATCCATTATTGTTATCTGTGGTGTTGATGCCTGATCCTCGATGCTCTTTATTTTATTGCCTAACTTCTGTTCTATCAGTTGATCCATCTTGGCATCTATGTCCATGCCCGCCAATCTCTTCTCAACACGATCCATGGCCGCATGATTGCTAACTGATTGCACCTTTTCCAACCATGTGGGATCGTTGAATTTATTCTCAATATACTGATCGATCAATGGAGATACCTTGTCATCCACCATTTGATTTAATCTTTCCTCATCTACCAGACCAATGAAATCATCTATCTGTCCTGAGTCAAACAGTCTCTTGACTGAATCATTGATAGTATCTAATATCTTGGGCAAGTATTCTGCACTGGCGAACTTGGCCGCAACCCTGTCTTGTGCAAAACGCATGAGATGAGCTTCGACCACGTCATTCCAGGAATGATCCTCTAATAGAGATTCCATCTCCGTGTGGACCTTGGTCCTTATCTGATCCTCTACTAATTTAACTATTTCTTGTTGGTCGAGCATCTTCGTCTTCTCTCCATAAATCTAATGTGCAACAGTGGAATCCACCGCCCAATGTTCTACAATGTGTTAGTTTGCTAGGTATCACTGTAAAATTTCGTTTCTCTAATTTTCTAATAATTGTGTGTTGATCTCTATCTACCACAACAGTTTTCTGATCAATGGATAACATGTTCAATGCCATCCATTTAGACGCATACGGATATTTATAAAAACCCAATGGTGCAATATCTTTTTCATTGACCCAAATAATGTTATAGTCGTTAAACAGTTTTGGTAAATTATCTCCTGTGATCCTGCCTGCATTCAACATCACTGTGTCTTCGTTTAACATAGTGATAGTAGAATCAATATGCACACCTTGGTAGATATTGTCTAGCATGTGGACACGTTTGTCTGGAAACTGTTTGGCTAACCAAGTAGCACCTGCACGGTTACCCGAGTCACTGACAAGATACAACAAGTCATCATTATGACGTAGGACATTGGCGGCATCAAATACTACCTTAGGGTCATCTATCTTAACAAATTTTTCTGCTGGCAAATATCCGTATGCTTCTATCTCTTGTTTCCTACATGGAAAACGCATGTTACAGTCGATGACTTTATCATCAATGACTAGCAGTCTGTCACGTGGACAATAGTTATACATGCCATCCGTCCATTGGAAGTCTATGGTCCAAGGCCTATGAACTTCCACACCGTGTCTTACTAGAATATTACAAATATCTTCTAGTTCTTGTTCTGTTTGTTCGATTATCGAATCTTCTACAGGGCCACTAGGAACAGGTGTTGCCTTCCAGCGTGTGGTTTCTTCCATCTTGCGGAACTCTGGATCTGTTGTGGGCCAGTTAGCATGATGTGCTGAACCAACGATCACTGATCTTAATTTTGAATACTCGTTACTTGTTTGTATCTTCATACTTGCGTCATCCAGATGTGATCTGGACCTTCTTCATAATTATTAATTAATTCATCTACTGCCTGTTTAACACCAGGCCGATCAATGTCATGACCAGTTAGCCAACCGCCTTGTTTTAACTTAGGTTGATACGCTGGTATATCTTTGCTTACCCACTCATACTGATGACTAGCATCTATAAACACTAGATCTAAACTAGCATCCTCTATCTCTTTAGCGGCCGCAACGCTAAACTGACAAATAGGTTTTAATCTATCTCCATATCTTTCAGCAATTTCATCATTATAGAACTTGCCTGTGTATTTGTCTATAGCATAAACAACAAGATTAGGATTATGATCTAACAAATGAAATGTTGTTCTACCATCTCTTACACCTACTTCGGCCATAACTTTAATGTTGTTCTCTTTTATCAACCAATCAAGAAAATGTCTTCTATTTCCCTTACCCTGATACTTCATACGTTCCTGTTATCTGCATTGTGTATCTATCTGACATACCTATGTTTGCGGCCAAGTGCTGTGTGTCATAATTCCATCCTACCCAATCTCCTGCTGACCACTCTGTTATAGGGTTACCATTGATTTCTAGATAGTGTCCTGAAGACCAATCTTCTAAGAATACCACAATACGCATAATGCGATTATGTGTTATATTGTTTACTTGTTTGTATAGACTATAGGTGTCTTTGTGGCTAGGAAGTATACAGCCAGGAGTCATGCGATATAGACTAGCACCTATATTTTTAAGACCTGTCTGCTCTGCTATGGGTAATACCCAGGCTGGCAAGTCCTTGTAGTCTACTAGATCTCCCGTGTATTTCTCATAACGATGGCCGTGGTATATCCACTGCGTCAACGTGATGTTATCGTTGAACGGCTTGTTCTGATAGTCTAGTTCTCTATGAGCAAGGTTCCATGTAGGAGTTATCTTGCCCTCGACCCAGTTATCGTGTGTTGCCGTAATGGAGAACTTCGTAAGTGTCTGTAGATTCAAGTTTCCTCCATGGATCAACTATGACTGATCCTGGTTTGATATCAAAGTAAAATTGTTGTTGTTCTTGTTCACCAGTGTAACCATATGTGATCTGACGATCATGTGCCATTAGGATCACTGCTTTATCCGCTACATCATCTACACACTCTGACTTATCATCTGCTAGTGGATCAACATAAACAACTTGTTGACCTAGTTCTTTAACATAATGTCCTACCAGTGTTGAGTAACTACCAATACAGTATTCTACATCTGGCTTGTAGGCTTTACCGTGAATAACAATTGGTCCTTCCATAACATTTTGTTCGTGTGCTTGGACTAGGTATTCAGCTAGGTTTTTAGCCTGTATTTCTCTGGCGTGCATTATTGTGTCAAACAAGTCGTAGCCAATTTTATATTCTTCTGCTAACCAACGTAGAGCAATATTATCTCTTGGGTGACAAGCACCAGCATCTCCCATACCTGCTGTCATATACTTAGGACCCATAATACGCATGTCCGAACGTGCCAAAGCACCAGTAACTACGTCTACGTTAATATGGCCAATCTTGAGAGCGAAGTCTTGGATCATATTAGCAAGTCCAACTTTCGCTGAGATGAAAGTATTGTAGAAGATTTTAATTGCTTCTGCTTCGTCCCAAGTGCCATATTCATACCGAGGATCATTTTCCATTAATGATTTATAAATGTCAACCAATGGTTGTATTTCCTCTGTTGAACCGTTTTCTGTTCCTATGATAATCATTTCTGGGTTTACCATATCCCACTTAACTGAGCCCATAGCAATCAAGTAAGGATTATAAATTAATTGATGTTGATCATCTAACAGTGTTCTAAAGTGTTTACGTGTTGTTCCAGGTAACACTGTTGATATAAGCACAACCTTTTTAGGACCGTCTGCATACTTATTGATAGCCGTTAAACTTTGTTTGACAGAGTCATGACCAAAATCTTTTGGTGTCATATGTGAACTTGGCACAGATCCATCATAGCCTTCTTCGTGTGGTGTAGGAACTGCTATGAATAACCAATCTGAATTGTTAACTACTTCTGCTATGTCCTCATGGACAATTACCGAGTCACTTGATCTGTTTTCAGTGTCAAAACCGTGAACTGTGTATTTTGTTGCGAATACTTCCGCACAATCCATGCCCAGTTTGCCTAGGCCAATGAATCCAATCTCCATCTTCTTTCCTTTTTAATATGCTAATATTATGATTACTTATCACTTTATTATACTGGTCAAAAATATCTGTGTAAATATCTGTATGCTCCAAATTGAACAATTATATCGTTTTTTCTATCAAAAATTATTTAAAGAATTTCGTTTTGCTCATTTGCCAAATGGGGTTCCTAACGACGTTGAATTAATGATATATGAACCAAATGTTATCAATGGCAATATATGTTTATATGACCAAGAACCTTTATTACCTGATATTACAGATAAAGTTATCAATCATATACTTAAATACGAAAAACTTCAACCTGACCAATTAATCATAGGAACAAGTGAACGTAGTAACTATCTTAAAGAGAAACGAATTCAACAATTATATTATTTCTTTCATGGCTTTGCGGCCTTAGATTGGTTCAGAGGATTTTATGCTTTAAACTACACAAAAAATTCTATCCAAAATTACAAATATGATTACCAAAGTTTTAATAGAATCATCACCGGTGATAGGGCATATCGTAAAACATTTGTTGACCAGTTAAGAGCAAACAATCTATTAGATCATGGTGCTGTTAGTTATGGAGTAACTGATGATCCCGTAACGGAACAACGTCTAATAATAGATCACGAGCAACTACCCGGATCGGCATCAGCGGACATACCTGATGTGGATGCCTTCTGGCATATAGTAACAGAAACTGTGTTCTACTACGACAAGCTACATCTCACTGAAAAGATATTCAAACCCATTGTAAGCAAACAACCTTTTATGTTGTTGGCCGCACCTGGTAACTTAGCGTATCTACGTTCATATGGTTTTAAAACGTTTGAGGGTATCATAGACGAGAGTTATGATTCTATCAAGGATAACGATGCTCGTATTGACGCAGTTGTCGAACAGATCAAATGGTATTGTTCATTGTCAGACGCGGATAAGTTTGAAATACAAAGATTGATAGCACCCATAGTTGAATACAACTTCCATCACTTCTACGGTAAGTTTAAAGAAATTATCACAGATGAATTGTTAGATAATACTAAAAAGTTGTTTAAAGACATTGACTATGATGACTCTAGAGTAGACTATGCTACAGTTAGGAAGTTGCTTACTTCTTAATATGATCCCCACTAAGGTATGTCTTGAGCATGTGACATTCCTGACACAATGTGACCAAGTTCTTAGGATGATTACCACCTTTGCGTCTCACAGTTTTATGATCAACATGTAACATCATCATACCTAAGATCTTACTGACAGGTTCTTTGAGTTCTGCTATCTTGGGATTATCCTTGTGTGGTGTGTGTCCACAATCCTCACAGTGATCCTTCTTCCAAAACGTCCACGGACGATCTCTACGTGCAGGACCACCATACTCTCTCAAACGCAGTTGATGTTCTCTACACAGGCTTTGGCTACCCGGGCCTTGATAATGAGTCAATGGATTATCGCATCCATCAAGTTCACATTTGATCAGTTTACGCATCTCTGATATCACTTTATACTTAACGTCCTTATCAGGATTGCGTGTCTTCTGTAATGCTCTTAGTAGAGGTTTTTTACGCATAACTCACATAATACTGTCTTTTGATTTTTAGGTCAAGAGTAATATATGCACATTAAACTATTGATTCTACTAGTTAAATACACATATAATTATTCAACCACGATCGGGGGATCATAGCAAATGAGTAAATTCAATGGCCTACTAGACGCCAAATTCCATCCACCAAGAACCTGGGTATTAGACACAGCATTGGTATATGAGGACGACTACTTAAATGATGAACAAATATCTGTTCTCAAGGAAGTGGGAGTAAAAGTAGATGCACGTAGTGGCAAGATCACAGCACCCAAAGGTTTAAAAACAGACATGGCTTCAGTGCCTAGATTCATGTGGTGGTTAATTGCACCATTTGATGTCGCTAGGGCCGCTGTTGTTCATGATGTGCTTTACAGCAAAATCCGTAACTTCCGTTACCATGGTGGTAGTGATGATGTAGCATTCCGTGCTAAGAAGGTAGCGGACCTAGTGTTCAAACACGCTATGGATGATGCTGAACCACCTGTCGCAGGTTGGAAGAAGTTCCTATGCTACCAAGCAGTTAATGTGTTTGGCAAGAGTTCAATTAAACCAACAGAAGCAGACAAGTAATGAATTGGAAATGGATAGCATTGGCATCAGCTATTGCTGTCCTCTTGTGGTTGCTCAGTGCCCAATGGTGGCATGACATACACAGCAACATAGTATTACACCTGGACGAAATAATCGTCACTCCAGACAACTCACACTAAGTATTACTAACACTTAGAAAGGAACTATCATGCGTCCTGAAGACTTATTTGATGATGATGAACTAGCGAGAGAAACTGAAATCATAGAAGAGATGGCTGAAGATCTTGCCGGCATAACTACAGACTTCTGTGAAAATCACGGTATCAGTTTAAATGAATTTAATGGATTGATGTTGGCACAGATAGTTCGCACATATAAGAACAATGACATGATCGATGAATGCAAGGTCTTAATAGACCACGTTCAAAAAGTCATTGATGATTTTGAACAACCCGAGGACCGTTAGGTTACGGTTGTGCTCCTGCTCGGAGGACGGGTGTGAATCGCTACCATGCTCGTCAAGAGCCTACCTTGACCCACTCCCCGTTGCGATACTGAACATACTCTCCAACATTGTTGTATGAGAATTCACCTTCCCAAGGTGATAGAGCGAAGTCACCGGTCAATGGTTCATCAGGAACCCAATACTTGCCAGCATTGGCTTTGCACCACTCGTTGTATTTTTCTAGACCCTTCATACAAGTATTTACTACTTGCTGTCAACCTTTTCAAATTTTTCGTAAGGTAGTTCTGACCAATCACCGTTGTGCCAGTCAATGTGTATCATGTGTGGATGCTCTTCCATCTTATACCAACAACCTGGAATAAACAATCTATCCAACCGCTGTGCTGAAGCACGTTCACCGTGCAGTCCTTCTAAGTTGCACTCTATATCAACGATGACTATTCTCAAGTTATCATATAAGTGCATGACTCTATATTCTACAGCACTGGCCATAGTAGTCCATAACAATAGAGTGATTAATAAAAATTTACGCATGTTAGAATGATCCTGGTTTTGTGCTTGTGAACCAACTGGCCTGTAGTGTATGGACTTCACCATCTTCAAGGTCAATTACATTTACAACTGGTATTACTGACATTCCCTCAGGAACTTCAGTCATTTCTGCTTGTGTAGGAAGTTTAGGTATTTGGTAACAGGCTTGGCCTAATATGTTACCTTCGCCATCCACACCATAGGCATGATATGGAAATACATCCTTTAATTTTGAAACTTTACATTCTTGGTGGGTTAGGGCGAGATATCCGCCTGCTTGATTTTCCATGTATACTTCATCCTGTGCGTAGGATAAAGGAGTAGCGAGTAGTGTAGTAACTACCAATAGTCTTCTTAACATCTTGTTCTCCTACAATTATTTAACAGAAAAGATGTTAAGTAATTGTAACAATTAGTCGCAGTCAGAAAATGCTTCTATCATGCGTTTAACACATTCTTTAGGTTGTTCTGTGTTATCGCATACTTCTTTTTCTTCTGCCTTTTTAGCCTTGGCCTCTTCTGCCAGTTTAGCTAAAGTGACTAAACCACTTGCGTTGTAGTTTGCCATCGTCTTCCTTTCCTTTTGGGACGTTAAATTTACAAGAGTCTTTTGGACTCTTAAACTATTATATATACTATTTAACTCTGTGTCAAGTATTTTCAACTGGCCATATAAAAAAGCCCTCGATCTCAATGAAGGAGGGCTTTATACTATACAGTCAATGTGCTGTATTTTGAAGTTGTATTAAACAAACAATTACTTGTTCATTACATACATTGTCACTTCAAAACCGAAACGCATTTCTGTCGCTGATGGTGTTGTCCACATAGTATATTCTCCTTTTTGATTAAATTTAATTAATCAGATCAGTTGAGATGTTATTGCTAACAAGGTCAACCTTGAGATCGAACACGAGTTACCTCATGCTCTAATATTAATTATACAGATCGACACCATGAAAGTCATACGTATAATCATTAAAGACTACTAAAGAAAAAGCCCTCCGGAGAGGGCTTGTTCAAGTCCTAAGACTGTGATTATAGTGAGAACACTGTTAATGCACCGCCACCTGGAGCCGCATTATATTTTGTTAACTCTTTATAACCACCAGCCGCACCAAGTGCGTCTGTGTCGTTAGTTAGGCCTAGGTTCATAGCAACACCAGCCCAGCCACCAATACCTGATAATACACCAACGTATTGTTTGCCTTTATGGCCGTATGTGAATGCGTTACCGATAACGCCTGAACCAACTTGGAACTTCCAAAGTTCTTTACCTGACTTAGCGTCAAGTGCTTTTAACCAACGGTCAAGTGTGCCGTAGAACACTAGATCGCTGTCTGTTGTTAAAGCACCACCCCAAGCAGAGAATTTCTCTTTGTTATACCAAACTTTTTTGTTGGTCATTGGGTCATAAGCGGCAAAGCCACCCATTACGCCATCAGGACCAGCAAACATAGTTAGTGTAGCACCAACCCATGGTTGACCAGCAACATACTTAGATTCTACTGGCTCGTATGTCATACATACGTGGTTCATTGGTGAATATACTAAACCTGTTTTTGGTGAGTATGCCGCAGGCTGTTGGTCTTTTGTGCCAAGCGCCGCAGGACATGTTCCCTTGGTATTGTAGTCTTGGTGTGTTGCGTGTTCTGCAACTTTGTTTGGAACACCTGACTTAAGATCAACGTCTGTAGCCCAGTTAACGAAAGGATGAACTTTCTCTGCCGCTACTAGAACGCCGTTGTCTGCTTGCCATGTGTAAGCAAAACCATTTCTATCATGATGCCATGCGTATGTTTTGCCACCTTTGTCAAATAGGATGACTTCGTTGATGCCGTCATAGTCCCATTCATCATGTGGTGTCATTTGCATACCCCAACGTGCCATACCTGTGTCTAAGTCACGTGCGAACACTGTCATAGACCATTTGTTGTCACCTGGGCGAACATCTGGATTCCAAACTGATGGGTTACCTGTTCCGTAGAACACTAAGTTAGTTTTTGGATCATATGGCCACCAGCCCCAAACAGAGCCACCACCATGTTGCCAACCATC
>JGI10211J34971_10000844_pt1 | contig 25615 bp, 21 predicted proteins | sample Etolagsediment_FD_34971 | JGI IMG/M metagenome (IMG submission 34971)
AAATAGCTGCTAAAAAATTATTTTGTTCAAAGATTATTTTGAATTTTCTTTGATTTTGAATTTGAGATTTTTGATATTCACTTTCCCTGTTTCTAGAAGTTTCATGTTTAATTAATATAATAACCACAAGTAAAATTGAAATAAAAACTAAAATAGTTAATAACAATAAAATAATAAATTTTCTCTCTTCCCAATCTTTTAAAGTTTTATAATAATCTAACTTAATAGCTATATTTAAAGGATATATCTCTGTTAATTGATATGAAACTAGGTAGAGTTTCTCTTTAATATCCTCAACACCTGATGCCATACCTTTTTCCAAAGACTCTTTATACAACTCTTTTTCTTCCAAAGTTTCACCTAGTTGATATGTTTTATCAGTAGAAAATAAAAGCTTACCATCGATTCTCACAATATCAAAATGGTCTAAATTTACAGAAAAATTATCTGTGTATCTATTTATAAAATTATCAATGTTTATCACTAATAAAACTATATAATCTTTCTTTTTTGTTGACACTATCTTAGTTACAGGGAGATAAATCAAATGTGCATCACTTTGAGAAATATCTCTCCCATATTGAGATGTTCCAAAGCGTAAAATATATTTATCAAAAATAGGTTTTGGATAATACTCATTTGTGTTTACATGAACACCTATGTTTTGTTTATTGGAACTGTATAAAATTTTTTGATTTTCATCTAAAATATTTATAGAACGAACATAAGGATTTAAAGCAATAATATCTACAAGTCTTTCATCTAAAACTTGCGTATCATGACTTTTTTCTAAAATAAGAGATAAATTATCAACGGTGTGCTCTAAACTATTAAAAGTTTGGGATAATTGTTCTGAAAATGTATTTACCTGAAGCTTTGAAACTTGTAGGTGACTTTTTATTGCTTCCTCTTTTAAAATACTCATTGAAATTATAACACCCGTTACAATTATAATAACAATTGATAAAGCGATAAATATTATTTTATATATGCTATTCAAACTTTTATTTACTATTCTTTTATTTTAATTTAACAATAGGTTCTAAACCATTGTCTTGTGACAACTGTAAAAGTCTGCCATCTTTTTTAATATCTATAATAAACTTTTCTACTCTATTATAAAATTTATCATCTCCATAACTTGTAGCCCATGCATAAGGTGTCATGTGATATGTTTTTGAAGGTATAATTAATTTTGCCCAATTTGTTTTGGCTAACATTCTTTTCCCAAAAGGGTAATCTGTCATAAAAACATCAGCTCGTCCTGATTTCACTTCTTGTTCTCTTGCATGGTAACTATTCACTACAAGAAGTTTTGCATTTTTTAATTTTTCTTTCATTACAGGTTCATGATAAGTACCTTTTGCTACTGCTACAATAACCCCTTTTTTATCTATATCGTCCCAACTATTTATTTTTTGATTTGTTTTTGTTGTAATTGCATAAATATCACTTGATAAGTGAGGCGTAGTAAATCTTATTTTTTCTCTTCTTACAGCTGTGTTTCCTATTGCGAACATAGCAATATCACATTTTTCATTGGTAACATCATCTATAAGCTTTGCAAATGAGCTTTGAACAAACTCTAATTGAACACCTAAGTCTTTTGCTAACTCTTTTGCTAAATCACTATCAATACCAACAATTTTTTGTGTTCTTTTATCAAGATATGAGATACCATAATATTCAGGCCAAATACACACTTTTAATGTATTACTTTCTATAATTTTATCTAATTTAGATTGCTCCGCAAATAAAAATATTTCAAAAAATACAAATACTATAATAATTTTTAATAATTTGACCATCATAAACCCCTTGGTAAATTATAATATTACCTTATATACTATAAATTACCCCTTATGATATCTATTTATCAAGTGGAAATCGAATAACAAACTTAGCACCAAGAGTTGTGTTTTTAACTATTAAATCTCCATTTAAACTCTCTGATAAAATTTTATGACAAATATAAAGACCCAGACCAGTTCCCATACTTTTATGTTTTGTAGTAAAATATGGCTCAAATATTTTATCAATTATCTCTTCATCAATTCCACCACCATTATCTTCAACAGTAATCTCAATACTATTTCCTATTTTTTTAGCTTCAATTAAAATTATTGGGTTTTCTATATTTCTCTCTTTGAGTACATCTTTTGCATTATTAATCAGATTTGTAATTACTTGTGTAAATTCACCATACGCCATTGTTTTAAAAAGATTATCATCACTGTTAAAGGTTACTTCAATATAGTTATTTTTCAAAGATGCTTCCATAATTTTCAATACAGAACCGATACTCTCTTTTATATCTATTTGGATATATTCTTTACTGTTATTATCTTTAATAAAATCTCTAAAAGTATCTATTGTTTCAGAAAGATATTTGGTATTTTCTACAATATGATCCATATTTTGTTCTATCTCTTCATCATTTAATAATCCATATTGGTGCTTCATACTCACACCACTTGCACAAGTAGAGATTATAGATAATGGTTGTCTCCATTGATGTGCAATATTTCCTATCATATTTCCTAAAGATGCCATTTTCTCTGAATATAATAACTGATTTTCAATATTGATTAAATGTGTTATATCTATAAAAGTGACAATATAATTATTCTCAAAAGTAATATTCTGAGGATCAAACTCTATATAAAAAATATGAGGTTGTTTATCTTTATCATAAATTTTTACTTGTCTATTATCATTTTGTTCTATTTTTAAATACTCAAACCAATTTAACTCGCCCATATATTTTTGTATATATTTTTTCCCTTTTTCTGCAACAAAAAAATCACATATACAGTCATGTTCTTCTTTAAATTCTTCTAAATTTTCATATCCAAAAAACTCTAACACCGTATTATTAACTCTTTTAATTTCCATTCCATCTGTAATAACTATAAATGAGTTTTGTGAATCAAGTATTTTTTGATTGTTTTGAGACTCTATTTTTGCTTTCATTTTAGATAAAAACTCTCTATATATAAAAAACATGATAAATCCCATCACGATTAAAATGATTACAATTAACTGATTAAATTCTTGTAATCTGTTTCGGATAAATTTATCACTTTTTGATACATTTAAAGAACCTATAACTTCTCCACTTATCTTATTTACTAGAGGAATAACTACTGTAAGTTCATTGACTTTAGGAAAATGGATAGAAAAAGGTAGACCTCTTGTTATTTTTTTCGCTATTTCTTTATATTTCTCTTTATCTGCTTTATGTGGAACTATTTTAGAATTATTTGATGCTAACTTTTCTAAAACTATTTTATCAAAATAAAATCCTTCAACTGGACTTTTGATATAATTACTTTGTTGATCACTAAATACTTTTGTTTTGACAACTTCTTCATTTATTAAAAAATTAACTCTCGTAGTATCAAAAAACTTCATATAGTTATCAATAAAACTTTTAATATCAAAGCTTGTTTCTACACTTCCCAAATGTACTCCATTAGCATCTATAAGTGGGAATACATATCTAAAACCATTATAGATTCGCCCCTCTTCAAAACCATAGAAAGATTTTAGTGTTTTATTGACATATTCTACACTTTGCCGAATACCAACTAAACTATCTCCATATTTACTTGGTTTATGCATTCGCAAAAAACTACTTGAATCAGGTAAATGAAAATGTAATTGCCGTAAATTATATTTTTCTGATAACTTGCGATATTTTTTTAATAAAACTTTATGAAGAGTATCCCTATCTTTTTGCTTAAATATTGTTTTAATATCACCTCTATCTATCATCTCCAAAAAGATAAACTCTGAGATATCTTTATTTTTTTGTACAATAGAATTATATTCTAACATTGTTTGATTAATAACATTTTGTTTATAATTTTCTATATCACCAATATACTTAATCTGAACAAGCTTATAAATACTGAATGCCAAAGAGAGATAAACTATCAAAATTGTTGCAAATACTTTTAGACTAAAAGATTTCCCATCAATACTTTTAACTTCAATTGTATTAAAAAAGTAAAAAACCAAAGCTAAAATAATGATAGAAAATAATAAATAGATATTGTGTATATATTTGATATAATCAATTTTACTCATATCAATTTTTTCAATATTTTGAAGTAAAAATATATGCCCTAATGATGAATTATCTATCACATCACTTATTTTATAATAGCTTACTACACTGTGTAAATCAAAATCAATAACAAACTCTTCTGAAGCAAAATAGTTTAAATATTTATCCACCCCTTTTTGTTTTAAATAATCTATAATCCCTTTTTTAGCTTCTAGATTTGCAACATAATATCCATCAATAAATGTTCCAGATAAAGCTTTCGTAAGTTGTTTTTCATACTTTTTATCAGCAAGTACTAGGGCATCAATCTTTTTCTCTTCTAACTTTTTAGCTATAGAATTAAAATGTGTAATAACCTCAACTACTCCCAAAAATGTTGTATTATCATAATCATAAATAGGAACAATCCCTTTAAATGTCATATCATATTTACCAACACTTATAGTACTCATAAGTCTTTTACTACGCAATGCTTTTTGTAAATCTACTCTCGCATCTGAAATTTTATCATTATGATAATCAGTCCAGCTTCTTTGGATAGATATACCCTCTTTAGAGATAAGTTGAAACCAAACATTTTTAAAATCTGTATTTTGCATAAGTCTTTTAGAGTATTCTTTTAGAAGATTTGGATTAATTTTAGAGCTTTTTAATGCATCAATAATATCATTATTTCTAGATAATCCTAAACCGATAGTCGCTGTAGCATTCTGCTTTTCTTTTATAAGAGTATTTAAATATACTTTTGATTCAAGTACCTTATCTCTGTAAGTTTCTGTCTTATATTTATCTATCTCATTTTTCTCAAGATAGTTAATAAGTAAATGTAAACAAAATGAAATTAACAAAAAGACAAATACAACTGTAACTTTATTTTTAAATAATTTTTTATTCAACATCTACCTTTAACTTCTCTACTTAACTTAATAGATTATATGACAATAATATTTATATATCAATTAATACTTAGTTCTTTAAAAGATATTATTGCTTGATCTCTTGATTTTTTAATATCTACTATAGAAGAGGGATAATTTAAAAATAGATTCTCCTGAATTCCATTCTCTTTATGAAATAATTTTGCATCATAATCTTTAAACTCACTAATAACTTGTTTAATAAAAACTCCATTTGAATCAAATTTTATACTTTGACTATAAGGATTAAAAACTCTAAAATAAGGAACACTATCAGCCCCTGTACTTGCACTCCATTGCCAAGAACCTATATTTGAACAAGCTTCATAATCAAGTAATTTTAAAGCAAAATATTGTTCACCCCATTGCCAAGGTAAAAAAAGATTTTTTGTAAAAAAAGAGGCAACGACCATTCTTAAACGATTATGCATTTTTCCTGTTTGATTAAGATATTGCATCGCAGCATCAATGATTGGAACACCTGTTTTCCCCTCACACCAAGCTTGAAAATCTTCTTTATTTTGCTTCCAAGTTATCTTTTTACCATTAAAGTTTTCAGTCTCAGAATCTGGGAAATAGTATAAAATATAGTTGTAAAATTCTCTCCAAAAAAGTTCTCTAATAAAAAACTCACTATTTTTATATCGTTTAACCCTATTAAATATTTGTCTGGGAGATATTAATCCAAAGCGTAAATGAACAGAAAGATTAGATGTGTCATCTTTATAAAAATAATCTCGTCCTTCTTGATACTTATTTAATTTTGGTATAAATTCATCGAGTAATTCAAAAGCTGATTTATATAGAAACTCTGGTAAATCTTCCTCTATAAATCCTATAGATTCTAAAGTTGGTATCACACTATAATCAAAATCTATTTTAGTTATATTTTGATTGAGACTATATTCTTCAATTTTATCACTACTCCAAAGAGGTTGAAGATTTTTATAAAAAGGTGTAAAAACTTTATAAGCAGTACCATCACTTTTAAGTCCTTCCCATGGTTCTATTAAAAAACTGTCATAAAACCTTCTCATAGGTAAAAGAGCTTCTATCTCTTTATCTCTTTCTAAAGCATAACTATCAAAATCACAACTACATAATACTTTTGTAAAATTTTTTAACTTCAATTGAGTAAATATCTCATTAGGATAGCCATAAAATATAGCTAAATCTAAACCTATACTTTGAAGTTCTTTTTTCAATCTAATAACACTATTATAGATAAATACAACTCTTTTATCATCTTTTGGAAGATGTTGCAATATATTTTTATCAAAAATAAAAATTGGAAATACATCACCTTGCGCATTTGCTAATATAGCATTATCTTCTACTCTTAAATCTCTTCTAAACCATAATATTTGCTTCATAAGGTATTATACACTAAAAAAGGGAAAGATGTTAAACTTTCCCTTTTTTACAAATATACCTCTCTATATTAATTTAATATCCTAGGTACCAACAGATAACAGCTAATAGCAGTCATAACTTGTATGCTTACTATTGCTATTAAATCTCTACTATTATTTTTTAAGTTTTTAGCAATAGCATTCATTATTGAACTCCTTACTTTACTTCTACTTTTTTTCTACTTTTTCCCATTTCAACTTTTGGAAGAACTACTTCTAATACTCCATTATCAGAAGTTGCTACTATGTTTTCAGTATCAACATCTTCAGGAATAGTAAACATTCTTTGGAATTTACCAAACGATGTTTCAATTTTATAGTAATCTTCTTTTTTCACCTCTTCTTTTATATTTCTCTCACCACTTATCGTGAGTTTTCCGTTATCTATATCAACATTAATATCTTCTTTTTTTACACCAGGTAAATCTACATCAATATGATATGCAAACTCCCCNTCTCTGGTATTAACTATTGGAGTAAATGCACTTATTGTTGTATCATCACTCTTTGAAATAACAGGATAAGTATCAAACACCCTNTGCATTCTTGTAAATTCCCCAAATGGATCAAATTTTGTCAATAACATTGTAATCTCCTTCTATTTTTATCATTTAATGTAGTTGAATACTAACCGCTTCGCTTACCAACTACAAAAAATTATAACACAAATAATTAGCACTTGTCAATATAAAGTGCTAATATTATTGGCATATGATACAATATAGTGCTAATTTTTAAACTACATTTAAACTAGATTTTTTATAATTTCAATATTCCTTATAATTATACACCTAAGGAATAATCATATTTTTAAGGAGTATTACAATGAGAAAAAAAATATTACTTTCTAGCTTAGCACTTTGTTTAGGTTCTACCTTAAATGCTGCATCTTTTTTTACGACAGATTTTGACAATCACTATAAATCATTTGATGATGAGATAACATTATTTTTTAATAATGATAGTTTTTTTAGAAATAGTTATCCAAAAATAAATATTTTTGAAAATAAAAAATACTATACCTTTAAATTTGAATTACCAGGCATAGATAAAAAAGATATAAAAGTTTCTATTAGTCATCAAAATATTTTGACTGTAAGTGGCTCAAAAAAAGAACTCTCTAAGAGTGAAAAGAAAGAGGTGGTAAAACAAGAACACTTTTATGGTTCGTTTAGCAGAAGTATCTCTTTACCAGATGATATAAATAGTAAAGATATTAAAGTTACTTATAAAAATGGTATTTTAACTATTATTATACAAAAAGACTTAAAGAAAAGAGACAATAAAACAAGAATTCTTACTATAGAATAAAATCAAATATTTAAAGAGAAGAGAAAGATTAAGGTATTATTATATCTATCTCTTCATCTGAGTTATCTTCTATACCAAAATATTCACCCAATATATTGGCTCTAACAATACTACTATTAAACTCTAAATTATATGCTTGTTCAATTTGTGCCAAAGTACTTTTTGAAGAAAGTTTACTCAACAACATAGAAGAAAAATTACCTTGAGTATCTATAATAAAAGTCGATCTAAGCCCACTCCAAATAAAGACTAAATTTAATTTGTATTTATCATCAACTAAATATTGTGAAAACTCATAAGTACCTATATCAATTCTTTTTATAAGACTCATTGTTTTTATATTAGACTTTTCTTTTAAAAAAGTTTCATACATCCCTCTTGAAAATCCATGCCATGTACATTTAGGTTTTAATTCTACATTCTCAATAAAGAGATTTCCATAACCTTCAAAACCTTGAGAGATGATATAAGAGTTACGAGTACAAAAGTCATTTGTGTACTTTATATTTTTTTTATCTATATTCAATGATGCAATATTTTCATTTGTATCTAAAGAATTTAATGATATTTTATTATCTTTAAATACATAAGAACTTTGAGTACACCCCGTGAACAACATAAAAAAACTTACTAAAACTAAGTTGCTTAACATTTTCATAATATACCCCTTATTGTATTTTCTATTTTAGAATAATATCATAGTGATTTTTACTTTACTAATAAAGTTTATTATTAACTAAAATACTAAAGGAATAATATATGTATTTTATTCTATTTTAATCAATCTCGTATAAAAAATACGATAATATAATATATAAAATGATAAATCATTAATTGGAATAAAATGAATATATATAGTAAATTAGTATTGTTTTTACTTACAATCTCAACTAACCTTTTCGCCAATAACAGCAACTTAAATACAGAGTTTAATATTTTTGAGTTTATTTTATTTGCTATAGCAGTTACAGTATTAATCCTTTACTTTCTAAAAAAACAACAAAAACTAGAAAAATCATATCATCAAATTGAAACGGTTATTGATAGTACAATAGAAGCTATTATAGTATCTCAAAACCTAAAGTGTATAGATTTCAATAAAGCTGCCTTAGAACTTTTTAAAATAGAAAATAAAGAAGATGCTTTAGGAAAGCATCCTCTAGAATTTATAGCTCCAGAATCGAAAGAGCTAGTGAAGAAAAATATCAAACTAGATAATGCAGAGCTTTATGAAGCAACTATTCTTAAAAGTGATGGTACAAAAGCACCTGCCTTACTCAAAGGAACAAATATCCTTTTAGACAATAAAAATGTAAGAATATCATCTATAATTGATGTAAGTGACCTTAAGGATAGAGAATCACGACTCATTTCTCAATCAAAGCTAGCAAGTATGGGAGAGATGATAGGGAATATTGCACACCAATGGAGACAACCATTATCTGTAATATCAACGAGTGCTTCAGGTATGCAAGTTCAAAAAGAGATGGATATACTTAGTGATGATGAGTTTTATAAATATTGTGAAATCATCAATGAAAATGCTCAATTTTTATCACAAACTATTGATGATTTTAGAAACTTTATAAAAGGAGATTCTAAACCTGTAAGATTTGATTTGAAAAATGATACAGATAGTTTTATTAAACTTGTGGATGCTACAATCAAAAGAAACAATATTACTATTATTTTAGATTTAGAAGAAAATATCAAAATACAAGGCTATCCAAATGAACTTATTCAATGTTTTATGAATATTTTTAATAATGCAAAAGATGCTTTAATTGAACATAATGAGGAAGATGATAGATTTATTTTTATATCACAAATAGTTGATGAAGATAATGTTATTATAGAGTTTAAAGACAATGCTGGTGGGATACCAGAGGATATCATAGATAAAGTTTTTGACCCATACTTTACAACAAAACATAAAAGCCAAGGTACAGGTCTTGGACTTCACATGAGTTATAATTTAGTAACAAGTGGGATGAAAGGTACTCTAAAAGTAAAAAATAAAGAGTTTGATTTTAATAAAAAGTACTATAAAGGTGCTTCTTTTAATATCATTATTCCTTTAAACAGTGATATTCCTAGAGAGTAGTTCTTCTAAGTTTTTCTCGTGTAACAATACTTTAAATTCCTCTTCATTTTCTATCTCGTGTAAATATTGTTCATTTAAAGCAACAGCCTTTTCTAAATCTTCAATCGCATTTTCAATAAAGCCAAGAACACTGTATACTTTTGCTCTTTGATAATAAGCATCGGCGTAAGTTTCATCAATTTGTAATGCTTGATTTGTAAGATTTAGAGCCCAATTAGCTTCACCTAAATCCAAAACTGCATCTGCTTTATATATAATAGCTTCCACATCATCTGGTCTATGTTCTAAGATTTCATTGTAAATATCAATTTTTCCATTAAGTGTTGTTTCAGAACTTGCTCTCATCCATAAAGAGTGAATTGTATTGGTTTGTTCAATATCTTTTTGATTTTGAATCACTTGTTTACTTCTTTGTTTTAAATCTTCCTCAACAATTTCCATTCTATTTTCATAATCATTGATTACTTTTGATACTTTTTCATCTACCACATTTTTTATTTTTGCATTCATATCTTTAATAGATGTCCACCCTATAATTACAAGAAGTGAAGTTGCTGCTGCTAAAATATAGAACATATTATTAATAGTTGCTGTTGCATAACTTATAGCATTGTTTGAGATATCTACCTCTTTTTTTGCCATTGTTTCATGTAAGTCTATTTTTAAATCTCTATTTTCATCTCTAAGAGTTTTTAATTCATTTAATATATAATTTTCTACAAAAGGGTTATATAATGGTTTCTCCAAACTTTGAATCTTATTTTCTATTTTCTCAGAATTCGTTGTAGCAGCTGATAAACTACTAAATAGTATTGTGATTAGTAAAATAAACTTTATCATTTTAACTTCCTTCTTCTTTTTGTAAAAGATTATCATAAAGTGTCTGTAATGTCACATCTGCAATATTTTGAGATATCCCTATATGAAAAGATATTTTAGAAGGACTCATATCAAAAAGTTCAAAAGAGATATTATTCTCTTTTAAAGCCCAAATAGCATCAACTATTACAAAACTATTCTCTTTTAATCCAATTCCTACAATAGTAATAATAGATAAGTTGTAAGTAATAGTAATATTATCTGTTTGTAGTCTTTTTTCTATCTGTCTTCTTAAATTATTGATATTCCCTTTTAAACACTCTTGGTCCACTAATATAGCTATATCATCTTTATCTGTTGGATAATGGTATGTATTGATACCAAACTCACTAAACACTTTTAAGAGTTCTGCCATAAAACCAATCTCTTCACTTAACATATCTTTTTGTATATGTATTGAAGCCATATTATCAAGTCGAGCAATTCCTACAATATCTTCCATAGGAACTCTTTCACTTAAGATTAAAGTACCCTCATGTTCAGGATTATTTGTATTTCGTATATTTATAGGAATTTTACTTTTTTTACAATTTAACATCGCATCGAAATGAAATACATTGAACCCTTTTGAACTTAAAAGTCGTAACTCTTTAAATGTAAGTCTTGGGATTACATTAGCATCTTCTATAACTCGAGGATCTACTTCATATACTCCATTTGTATCTGTCCAGTTTTCATAAACATCTGCATCAAGTGCATATGCTAACTCACCACCTGTTAAGTCACTTCCACCTCTACTCATAACAGCAATTTCATCATTTTGTGTAATACCATAAAAACCTGGAACTAAATAGACAATATCTTCATCCATCTTAAAATATTTTTCTATATTTTTATGTGTATCGTCTAAAACTTTTCCATCTGTAAAGTTATCACTTAAAATAAAACCAAACTCTTCTGGTAACATTAACTGAACATTAAAATTTGATTTTTTCATAAATGATTCTATAATTTTTGCATTAAAATGTTCTCCTCTGGATAAACAAAACGCAATTTTTTTATCTCCTTCAAATGCTATAGTTGTTAAATCTTTTTTCAATGCTTCAAGTATACTATCTCTATCAATTTCTAAATCTGTACACAGTTTTTCATATTTATGCATTATCGCTTCAAAACTTTGTTTTTCATCTATTTCTAACTTTTGTTCAAAAAAATGTTTTCCATTTGTAGCGAAATTTAAAAGATGGTCGGTAATTTTTTGTTCATATATTTCATCTCTACCAGGTGCTGAAACAACTACCACTTTTCTTAATTCATCATTTTGTAATATTTTAATTACTTTTCTAATTTGTGTAGCATCTTTTACGGAGCTTCCACCAAATTTACATACTTTCATAGTATATTATCCTTTTCAATTTATCTAAATATTTCATAATTAACTCTCAACTTTTATAGCTGTATAATCATTCAAACACAAAAAATCTGCTCTTTTCTTATGAGCAGCAAATGGTTTTGTTGGTTTATTATGCACACTGTTATAAACAAAAAATGCATTTGTTCTTGGATCAGGAGAGATATTATCTGGGCTTCCATGCATTATATTTCCATCATGGATTACTAATGTCCCAGCTTTTCCAAGAGCAGCAACTATATCTTTTATTGCAAGTTCTTTTATAGCATCAATACTTGGTACTCCATACTCTTGCTTTTTTAAAGAAGATTTATAATTTTCAGCAGGTGTAATTCCTTTGCATGAAACATATTTTTTATGACTTCCTGGAAGTAAATATAATGGTCCATTAAAATGTGTATTATCTGTTAACATAATCCAAGCAGTTAAACATCTACATTGAGGTAGTCCATCTTCACAATGCCAAGTTTCAAAGTCACTGTGCCAAGGGAACGATTTGCCTACATATGCTGGTTTTATATTGATCCGACTATGATGCATATAAACATCTCCACCTAGAAGTTGTTGTACTTTATCCAATATCCTAACATCTTTTGCTATTTTTTCAAATGCACTACTAAAAATATGTTGATTAAAAATTGTTCGTAAGTTATTACTATTTGATTCAGTTATGAACTCTTCATTTTGTCGTAATTCATCATTAGAAGCCATAATATCAATATCTTCTAATAACTCTTTAATCTCATCTGCACTAAATAAATTTGGTATAACAATAAAGCCATTTTCTTCATATTGTTCTCTTTGAATATTATCTAAACTTTGTGCGCCAAACTTTTGATTACTATAAACAACTTCATCAACTCTACTAGTTATTTTTTCTTCTAATCCTCGTGATGGATATAAATCTTTCATTATCTACCTTCTTCTTTGATTAATTTTTAAGTTTGTAACCCCTATTTCTTACTGTGTCAATCATATCAACTTGAAATCTTTTTTTTAGTTTACTTCTAATTTGATTGATATTTACCTCTATAACATTTTGGCATACCATTTCAGGGTCGTCCCAAAGTGCATAAATCATCTCATCTTTTGATATGGGTGGCCTAAATCTATTTTGATACAAATAAACCAATATATCATAAGCTTTTCCTCTTATTTCTAACTGATTTTCATCAGAATCAATTATCTCTTTTTGCTCTTTATCTATACCAAAGTAATTTTCGTGATAGATTTTTTTAACAAAATTTTCTCTATGAATTGATTCTAACTTCGCCCATAATAATTCATCATCAAAAGGAGTGTTAATAACACATAATGCACCATTTTTAAAACATTTGAGATGAAACTTTTTCTCTTCTTTATTTGTTAATACTACAAAAGCTGTGTGAGTATTATCTGTAGCTTGTAAAAGTGTCAAACAATTTTTTAAATCATCTTCATAAATTATCACTAAATTATAAAATCGTACCTGTAGATGATACAGTGCATCATCTAATTCAGTACTTCTATCTACGATATAATGTTCATCAGATTCAAGTTTTTCAATAATTTCATGGTCTGTATTATAAGCTAATAGTCTCATATATTATAGCTTTACCTTTTTTTGAATATTGTCTTCAAAAGTTAAAACCACTTCCTTTGAGTCTTGAACTATTTGAGATACTAATTTTACTGTAATATTCAATTCATTCTTAAAAAAATTTTCTATAGCTTCTTTAGCAAAATCTAAATCTGATGTTTTATCAAATTCTAAAATAAGAGAATTGTCATTTAAAACTATCTTTTGATTTGTCACTCTAAAATTTTGAAATGAACCTAATAAAGAAAGAAACTCTCTTTTTTTCTCTCTAGGAATTATTAGGTAATTTTCTACATAAATAAAGTTCAAATTTAATCCTCTAACGGATATACACCATTTTCATCATGGTTTTCAGTACCCTTAATAGGAGGATTAAAAACACAAATAAGTCTCATATCAACAGTTCCACCATATAAATTATGGTCGTCATGTTTATTTAAAGCATACATAACACCATCATAAATATCATGTACTTTTCCAGTTGCTAAGTCTTCAATTTTTCCATCCCCTGCTACACAATACACAGCTTCAAGATGGTTTTGATAATGAATATGTGTTTTAGTACCAGCTTTTATAATTGTCTCATGAAATGAAAACCCCATCCCATCATCTTTTAATAACATTCTTCTACTAGTCCATTGTCCCTCTTTAGCATGTACCTCTTTAGCACTTCCTATAATATCTTTTATATCTCGTACAATCATTTTTTAAAATTCCTCACTTAATTTTTCTTTTTTATCAGCGAATAATTTATCAACTGCTGTTTCAAATCTCTTTAAACCTTCTCTTAAAGTATCTTCATCAATCACTAAAGGTGGTAAAAATTTTACAACTTGATTATCACTACCACAAGTTTCTACAATAAGATTTTCTTTAAATGCATATTCAGATATTTCTCCAGCTATTGTTTTATCATCTTTAATCTCAAAACCATATGCTAAACCTCTTCCCCTAACCTCAATAGTGTAAGTATCTTTGTGTTTTTTTGCAATTTGTTCTAAAGTTTCTTTCAATACTTTTTCTTTATAAAATACTGCATTTGATAAATCATCGTTTTGCCAATAATTTTCTAAACTTACTGTTGACGCTACAAAGGCTAAGTTGTTCCCTCTAAATGTTCCTGTATGTTCCCCTGGTTTCCATTGGTCAAGATCAGGTTTAAAAAGTAGAAGAGCCATTGGTAATCCACCACCAATAGATTTAGAAAGTGTTACCATATCAGGATTAATTCCGGCAAATTCAAAAGAGAAAAACTCACCCGTTCTACCATTTCCTACTTGAATATCATCTATTATAAGTAAAATATCATATTCTCTACAAATTGACTCTAATTCTTGAAGCCATTTAGCACTAGCTACATTAATACCACCCTCACCTTGAATAGTTTCTACTATAACAGCTGCTGGAATATCAACACCACTACTTCCATCATCTAAGAATTTTCTAAAATATTCTAAAGTATTCCAATCACCAAAATACCCATCAAATGGCATAAATGTCGCATTACATCTACTAATATAACTTTCATCTCTATATTCATTGTTTCCTGTAACTGCAAGTGAACCTTGACTTAGTCCATGGTATCCGTTTGTAAAAGACACTACATTACTCCGACCTTTTACAAGTCTTGCTAACTTTAATGCTGTTTCAACTGCATTTGTCCCTGTAGGTCCTGTAAATTGTAATTTGTATTCTAAATTTCTTGGTTTTAAAATAAGATTTTCAAATGTTTGTAAAAAGTCTTTTTTAGCAGTAGTTGCCATATCAAGTCCATGTACGATACCATCATTTTTTAAATACTCTATTAAAGCTTCACTAATGGCATCATTGTTATGTCCATAGTTGAGTGTTCCAGCCCCAGCAAAAAAATCTATATACTCAACATCTTGTTCATCTGTTAAGATTGCCCCTTTTGCTTTTGTAAATATTGTTGGGAAACTTCTTATGTATCCTCTTACTTCTGACTCTAGGTTTTCAAATATTCTCATTGTATATTTTTCCTTTTATTTTTTTAATTTGATTTTATATAAAACTTCATCTTCATGAGCATTATTAAAATCACCGATTTCAAACATTATCTCTTTTTCAAAAGAAACACCATACTTACTAGATAATTTCTCAAATACTCTTTGAGATGCATTATTACTTGGACTAATGGTCGTATGTATTGTATTTACATTTTTTGTTGACTCCCTTTGTAAAATATCAAGAATCATCTTCTGAGCAAGTCCTTTTCCTCTTGTTGAACTATCAACTGCAACCTGCCAAATAAAAAGAGTCGCTTCTTCATTTGGTATAAGATATGCTGAAGTAAAACCAACAACATTATCATTTTGTATAGCAACACTACAAAACTCTCTAAAATGAGTTGCTTGTAAAAGATATAAATATTCTGAATTGACATCTAAAACATTTGTATCCTTTACTAGTGTATAGATGCTTTTAGCATCACCTTTTAAAGGTTTTCTAATTGAAATAGACAATAATTCTCCTTAATAATAACATAAATTATGAAATATATTTACAGTAATTTTGTAAAAAAACTACATATAATATGTGTATTTATAACATAATTTAATTAAACTTTTCTTAAATCATACATATTATATGTTAAATTATTACATATATAAAGTAAATTATTATCATTTATTAGTTTAAATAATTAACTTAATATATGTTTATATATTAAAATAAATTGTAAAATAAATACATATAGAAAGATAAATATCAAAAAGAACATAAATTATAATAAGAAGTATATGGAGAAAATTCATTCGAAAAAAAGTAAATTTTTTACTTTTATTCATAGTTTTATCATCAATTGTATATAATTACAATAACAAAATTAATTTATAGGATACGAAAATTTGGCACTACTAGATAATGAAAAAGACATTCTTCCATTAAGTTCAATAGCAGAGCTTCTCACAGCAAAGATAAGAACTCTTAAAATGTACGAAGATAAAGGATTACTTCCACAAAAACTGGAGCAAGGAAATAAAAAACTCTATTCAATCAATGATGTAAAACTCATTGCATTTACTCACTATTTAGCAAGTGTAAAAAAAATAAATGCAAATGGAATTAAATATATAAATGAGATGTTAGCCAATAATATGGATGAAAAAAATAAAGCAGAATTTTTAGATTTAGTTGAAGAAAAGATGGAAAAATTATCTGGGATTGATGTAAAGGATGTAGAAATTATATAAAATACTCTTACTTTAAAAGTAAGAGTATTTTAAAGAAGTTTTCCAGATGGTTTAGCAATATGAAAACCTTGTGCATAATCAATATCTATTTGTTTTAAAAACTCTAATATCTCTTCATTTTCAACAAATTCAGCAATTGTTTTTACTTCTAACTCTTTAGCTAGAGAGACGATTGATTTCACAAATGCCAAATCTTTTTTATCTTTATGAATATTAACTATAAAATCACCATCAATTTTTATATAATCAATAGGGAATCTTTTTATATAATGAAATGATGAAAAACCACTTCCAAAATCATCTATAGCAAAACTAAAACCTTCTATTTTTAAATTTTGCACAAATTTTTCTAAAAGAGAAAAGCTTTTTACTGTTTCTCTTTCTGTTATCTCAAATACTATATTATCTCTGTTAATATTATATGTGACTGTAAGTTTTACAACTTTTTTTATAAACTCGCCAATCATTAATGCTTTTGGAGAAAGATTGATAAATAATAATCCATTATATCCTGTTTCATTTATTTTTTGAAATGCTTTTTCTATAACAATATAATCCATTTGATGTACAATACCTAAAGACTCTGCTGTTTCTATAAACTTACCAGCACTTATCATTTGTCCATCTAATTCAATTCTCATTAACAATTCATTGATTTCAGTCACACCTGTTTGTACATTTATAATCGGTTGAAAGTGTGCTACAATTTTTTCATTTTTAATTGCATCTAAAACTATCATTGAGTTATCTTCAAGTTCTTGATGTATCTCTTCAATATCATCACTGTTTGGATATTTTATAGCATTTTTACCTTCGTATTTTGCTTTATACATCATAGAATCAGAGATATTAAATAACTCTTTTGGATCAACTGAATGTTCAGGGAAAATCGACATACCAATTGATACTGTCATACTAACAGCAGTTCCATCAGGTGCTAATAATTCAAGTTTTTCTACATTTTCTAAAATTCTTTTAGATACAGTGTAAGTTTCGGCATGATCACTTTCTGGTAAGATAATAGTAAACTCATCTCCCCCATATCTTGATAAAATATCTTCATCTCTTTTTGAAGACTCTAAAATATCTGCAAAAGCCTTTAAAAACTCATCTCCAAAACTATGTCCATAAGTATCGTTAATTGGCTTAAAATTATCACAATCAATTACAAGTAATCCAAAATGATAATTATGTCTTCTAGCTCTTTTTACTTCATACTCCAATAGATCTCTAAATACTCTTTGAGAAAATAACCCTGTTAAAGGATCTCTTGTAGCATAGAACTCTAAATTTTCTGTATATTTATTGATAGCTTTAATAGAACCTACAAGATTTAAAAGTGTTGTTAAAATAGAATCAATAACAATAGAATGTATAGAGTCTTTTTCCATTCTTGACTGAATCCCAAGACCAACAATTCCCCCAATTTTTGGAGCATCTAAAAGTATAGATTTTGCCTCATGTTCAATATCATCTTCCCCTAAAGTTCTTAAACAAAAGTTTTCATTGCTTATATTATGATTGAGTGTCATATCTATGATATCTTGATTATGATGATCTTGTATCATCTGCTTTGCAACATCTTCAAGGTGTTTTTGTAATTTTGGGTCAGGTTTCCCAAGCCAAAATATTTCTATCTCATATAATTCATCATCGGTTTTAAAAATCGTTATTAAACAGTGAACTGGTAAAACAATATTTATTTCATGTAATAAATCTTTTATATACTCTTTCCAGTCTTTGATAATATCTGAAGTGATTACCATTTTATCAAGAAGTTTTACTTCAAATTCTAAAATATCTTTATCAACTGCTATATTTTTTAATTTTGCACTTAATAAGTTTAATCCATCCATAATTTTATCAAACTCTTGAAAACTATTTTTTGAATTTGATATATCAATATTTTTAAAGTCTTTCACTGTATTAATATTTTTAATTTTATTACCAAATACTTCAATAGATGAATTTACTTTTGTTAAAAAATTAATGGATATCAAATAAGCTATAATAAGCATAATAGGTAAAATAATCAAAGAAAACAAGAGATATTGTCTTTGGCTTTCATCAATCATACTGTTAAAATCATATTCCACTTTCACAGCACCTAAAATATCACCTGCTTGTACATTTGTATGACATACTATACACTCTTGTTTTGCAATAATAGGTGTAATAATTTTTGTTGTATTATTTATAGATTTAAATAATTTTTCTTTCGTAGTAAATGTATGTTGAATATCTTCTGTGATTTCAGACTGATTAATAGTCCCAAAAAGTTTTTCAACATTTTCTCCTCTATATATCTCTACTTTGTAAGAACTATTAGAAAATGAACTTTTTGTTTCTCTTATAAAAGCTTGCAGTTCTTCTCTACTCCATCCTTTTCTCATAACTTGATACATAGAATTAAAAACTTGTTTTGATAAAGACTCTGAGATTTTTTGATTTTCTTTTATTGTTAAATTTGTATGTATATATGATGAGAAAATATAAAATATAAAAAATAAACTAAAAGTTGTAATTACCATTGAAAGACGAAAATAACTCTTTAATGTTTTAACACCCATTAAGATACCACCTAAAAATTTTATATAATAATAACTAATATTTACTTGTGCGAACATTATTTATAAATTACCACTTAAATGTAATATATCTTCTTTTAATTAATTTTACTATATATTACTAATATGAATATAACAATACACAAAAGACTTACAAACAATGATTAAAATTCCATATAAAATCAAATTTTTCATTTTATATGTATTATCAGTTACTGTTATAGTTTTTTCTATTTATTATGTATTTGAGCAGTTTACCAAAAGTGATGTTAGTAATATATCAATAGAGAACTTTCAATATAAATACGAAGAAAGAAACGGCTTTTTTAATGATTCCTTTTATAAATATAATACAACAATCAAAGCATTAAAAAACAATATTGAGTTTAATAACTACATCAATAATAAAGAAAATTCAACCAATATTGAATCACTTTTTTTGACAATAAAACAATCCTTACCTTGCATAACAAAAATTCACTATATAGACACAAATGGCATGGAAAAAATAGCAGTTGAAGGAACATCTGAAGCACTCTTTCACGATAAAGCACTATCTAGAGTAATTCCACAAAATAAATTAAAAAACAAAGAGAAAGAAAAATATTTCCAAAAATTCATCAAATTACCACAAGGAGAAGTTGGATTATCACAAATTGAACCACAACTCAACTCTTATAAAATTCATGAAGCCATAGTAAGATTTGGTATGACCGTTTTTGATACTAATTCTAAGAAAAAAGGTATTTTAGTAATCAATATTTGTCTTAAAACTTTTTTTAAACTTTTAGATAAAAATACTTTATACCATGTTTTTATTATTGATAATAAAGGGCGCTTTATTAGTCACTATAATCCAAATCATGGAGTAGATACAGACACATTTTATAGTTATACAATATTTGATGAATTTGGAGAAAAGAATGCCAAAAATATTCTTAAAAACAAAGAATATTTAGGAGAAGGTTTTTATGCAAATCGTTTGAAAAACTTTGATAATGGACAAGATCTAAAACTGCTTTTTAGTCTAAAATTTGAAAACTTAACCAAACAAAGTATTCAAGATTCAAATAATATTATCTATTTTATTATTCTTTTTGCCATAATGTTTTCACCACTTGTATTTTACTTTGGAAATCTTCCTGATTTTTTAACTTCTAAAATGGAAAAACAAATAAGCATAAATGAAAACACAAATTTACCAAATAGAATTGCACTTATTAAAGACTTAGAAGAAAAAGAATTTAAAAACTGTGTTGTTGTACTTATAAAAATTAAAAATATTACTAAAATTCAAAATCTTTACGGCTATAAATTATCGCAACAATTACTTATAGAGATTGCAAATTATTTAACACAATACAAAAATACAAATATCAAAAAAACATATATTATAAGTCATGGTACTTTTAGTTTTCAATACCAATATAAAACAAAAGAGATTGATTTTAAAATTTTTCTAGAAAATTTATTAAAAGATATAGAAGCTGAACATTTTTGTATAGCAAATGGTGGTATTGATATTTTGGTTGATGTTGCAATCAGTAGTAGTGATCCATCAAAAATCACAAATGATATAAATGAATTAAAAGAAGCAGAAATAGCACTTGATAATGGTCTTGAAAACAAACAAGATATCTCTTTGTTTAGTAAACAACATACAAAAAAACAACAAAGAAATAAAGATAATATAGAGTTAGCAAAAAAAATTAAATATGCAATAGAAAATGACACTATAGAGATGCATTATCAACCTATTTTCAATAATTTTACTGAAAAAATTGAAAAATATGAGTCTCTCATACGACTACGATATAAAGAGGAACTCATCTATCCAGACCAGTTTTTGCCAATTGCAAAAGAACTCAATAAATACCAACTACTTACCTATATTGTTATAGATAAATCATTTAAATTTTTTCAAGATAAAGATTTTGAATTTTCAATTAATATTAGTATGATAGATATCGAAAATGAGAATTTTATAGATTTTTTATTTGAAAGGATTAAATACTATAAGGTAAGTAAAAAACTTGTATTAGAAATTGTTGAATCTGAGAGTATAGAAGATTATAATAATTTTTATAATTTTATTAAAAAAGTAAAAAAACTTGGCTGTAAAATTGCTATTGATGATTTTGGAAGTGGCTATAGTAACTTTGAACATTTATTAAATCTAAGTGATCATATTGATTATCTTAAAATAGATGGTTCTTTAGTTAAAAATATAAGTACTGACAGCAAAATACAAATACTTGTAGGAAGTTTAAAGTTTTTATGTGATAACTTACGACTTCAAACTATAGCAGAGTATGTAGAAGACCCAACTACCTTAGAATATATAAATTCAATAGGAATAGATTATTCTCAAGGCTATTTAATAGGTAAACCATCGAAAGATTTAGTATGAATGTAGATAAAGGAAAAAGATGATTGATACACTAACAGATGAACATCTACTCAAACAAATATTTGAACAATCTTTTAATTCTATTTTAATAACTGATGCAAACCTAGATCAACCTGGACCAAACATTTTATATGTAAATCCAGCTTTTTCTAAAGTAACTGGTTATTCAGTGGAAGACTTAAAAGGAAAAACACCAAGAATATTTCAAGGTGAAAAAACAAAGAGAAAAACACTAGATGCCCTTAAAAAAGCCTGTAAACAAGGGGAATTTTTTTCAGCAGAAGCAGTAAATTATAAAAAAGATGGTAGCTCTTATTATGTAAAATGGAATATCTCTCCAATTAAAGATACAAGTGGGAAAATTACAAACTATGTATCAATACAAGAAGATATAACAGAAGCCGTCGAAACAACAAAGTATTTACAAAAATTTATAGACTTACAAAGTAACATTGTAATACTTACAGATGGTATCAGTATTCAATATGCAAATAAAAAGTTTTTTGGCTATTTTGGATTTCAAAATTTAGATGCCTTTAAAAAAAGCAACAACTGTATTTGTGAAAAATTTATAGAGGATGAAAAATTTTTTAGTCTTAAAGATGTTAAAGAAAATGAAAACTGGATACAAATTATCCAAGCTTTACCACAGTCACAAAGATTAGTAGGTTTGTTAAATAATAATTTTGAAATAGATGCTTTCTCTGTATCAATTAGTAATTTTGAGGACAATCTTTATATCATTACATTTACAGATATTAGTCAAACTGTTTTAAATCAAATGGAATTGAGTGATAAAGTTATACACGATAAACTCACAAATGCATTTAATAGAGAGTATTTTGAGCAAAATCACAATCGTCTTATAAATAACTACACAAAAAACAATTATAACTTAGCACTTTCTATTTTAGATATTGATTATTTTAAAAAGATAAATGATACTTATGGTCATGATAAAGGTGATTATGTATTAAAAAACTTAGTTGATCTTATCAATCATTCTACAAGAGAAGAAGATATTCTAATTCGTTGGGGTGGAGAAGAGTTTATAATTCTTTTAAAAGTAAGTTCAATTGAGGGAGTAACTAAAGCACTCAATCATATTAGAAAAACAATAGAAGAATACTCTTTTAAATCAGTAGGAAAAATCACAGCAAGTTTTGGTGCCTCAATCTATCAAAAAAATGAAAAGATAGAAACAACTATAAAAAGAGCAGATGAAGCACTCTATACAGCAAAAAGCAATGGAAGAAATCAAGTTATTGTGATATAACCTTAGGGAGAATAATAACTACCTCAGCACCTTTATAAGATTTTTCTTGATAAGTATATTCAACATTATGTATACTTATTTTTCCTTGCATTCCTGTTGTTATCATATTATAAGTCATATGAAGTCCTAAACCTGTCCCTTGTGATTTATGTTTTGTTGTAAAATATGGTTCAAAAACTTTTTCCAAATTCTTTTTGGATATACCTTTTCCATTATCTTTAAAACTGATTTTAATTGAGTCTTTATCCTCTTCTTTAATTGTAATAAAAAATAATTTTTGTTCATCATCTAACTCTTTTAATACATCTTTAGCATTATTAAAAATATTAATGAAACATTGTTTTAATTCATTTTCATATCCAGTGATAAATAAATTTTGTTCTAAATCTAAAACTACTTCTATATTATGGGATTTTATTGATGAGTCAACTAAATGGGTAAAACTATCGATAGTTTTAGATAAATCAAATTCTTTTAATACTCTTTCTCCTTTGATAAAATTTCTAAAATCATCAATTGTTTGTGATAAATATTGAGCATTTTCATTAATAGTTGCACAAGTTTTTGGAATATCAGTTGAATTTAAAAGCCCAAATTTATATTGCATTTGAAGACCTGTAGCACTTGTAGATATTATAGAAAGTGGCTGTCGCCATTGGTGAGCAATATTTCCTATCATCTCTCCCATTGACGCTAATTTTGATTGTTCATACAGTAATATGTCTTTATTTTTTTGTTCAGTAATATCTAAGATATATCCTATAAAACTTTTGATTTCACCATTTTCATATCGTAAAATGGTTGTATAATCCAATACCCATTTTTCTTTTTTATCTTTAGTTATTATTCTATACGGTTCATGTGCAAAAAAACCATTTTGAAGTTTTGAACTTTTTTGAACTTCATCTCTGACTCTTTGTATATCATCTTGATGAATACAAGATAAATATGTTATTTTTTTATCTATAAACTCTTCTCGTGTATAGCCTAAAAGGTTTTCAACACTCAATGAAACATAGTCTACACTCCACTTAGTATCATTATTCCACATAAAAAGCACTGTTGCACCTTTATCAAATAAAGATAATAAGGTCTCTTGCTCTTGGGTTTTTTCAATAAGCTTTTTTTCATTTTCTTTGATAAGGTGATGTTGAAAGAGTAATCTCCGAATCGAATATGCAATAACTAATAAAATGATAAATGCCCACATAATATTATAATTTTTTTGTCTCTTTATTTCTTCTAAAAGAGCCACATATTCATATGCAGCTATCCAAGCAACAACTTTATTTGTTACATTTTGCTTTACTGGATAAAAGGTAATAACATTTGCATCTTTACTTGTAGGGATATATAAAACAAACTTCTCATTTTTTTCTAAATTTATTTTAATTTCATCTTGAAACTCTTTTAAATTTTTTCCATTTTTTACTACGCATTGTTCATAACTATGATTAGGAGTTACATGAAACATCAAGTTTTTATTTTCTGCACTAGGATAGTATTTTAAAATCATATCATCTCGTTCCCAAGCTTTTGAATCAAAAATATGTTTATCTATTAAAAAATGGGAATGTAAATTACTTAAATTTATCAAATAATTTTGTAAACTTTCACTTGAAAATGATATTTCAATCGCTCCCAAATATTCATTTTGTTTATTGAATATTGGATATACATTTCTAAAACCATGGACCGTTCTACCATTTGAAAAGCCGCGTACTATTGTTTTATATTTATTAACATACTCAAAATCTTGTCGTATATTTGATAAGTCATCTCCATATTTAGATGGCTTATGCATTCTTAAAAATGAAATATTATTTGGAAGAACAAAATGATATTGTAAGATGCCATTGGCCTTGATATGAGAATATTTTTTTGCAAGTATTTTATAAAGTTTGTTTCGCAATAAAGAAAGTTTTGCAATATCTTTTTCTTTAGATGCTTGATCTAAAATTTTAACAACATTTTGTATGCCCATAGTATCATCAAAAATATTATCAGTCAATACTTTTTGATTATACATAAATATTGTATAGTGTGTCTCAAGTTTTGTTAATTTACTTTCTAAAATCAAACCAACTTTTTGTATATAGTTATTTTGATTTATAAAAAATACGAGAGCAAAAATAATACTAAATGCAACTGCTATATAAATTAGTATAATATTTCGCTTCATATATAACATATCCTTCTACTTATTATTAAAATTAATTATATCAAATTTTTCTTTAGTATAAAATAAACTTTTTTATTATTCATTCTTATTTTTTATTTAAAAGCTTTTAAATCAGATCTTAATGCCAGCTCTTTTGGATAAGGATTAAGAAACTTTTGTGTTTTTAAATAGTTTTGTTCAAATCTTGCCACATAAAGATTCAAGATTTTAGTCACTGCAATGAGTGGTATAATTCCTGCTTTAAATTCATCACAAGCTTCTAAAATATGTTGTTTTTCCTCTTTTGTAATAAGCTTTTTAAAATACCCAACTATATGTAACAATACATTATATGTTTTATTAA
>JGI10211J34971_10000845_pt1 | contig 25596 bp, 20 predicted proteins | sample Etolagsediment_FD_34971 | JGI IMG/M metagenome (IMG submission 34971)
CTTTACCACCATTATCAATCCCAATAAATCGTATTTGAAAATATGATTCATTTTGTTTGGCATATGATAAAAATTCCTTTTCTAATCTTAGTTTCCAATCACTTAAGTTGATATTTTCAACTTCATCATAACTATATATATTTTTTGATGATCGTATATATCCCTTGACAGAATCTGCATCTACCAATACTCTTACATCACTTTGAATTGATTGTAATGCTCTATGAATATCATTACTATCACTATTGAGTTCTACAGATAAATGATGTAGTAAGTTTTTCTTAAAATACTCACTTATTTGAGAATATGATAAGTATGCAAAAATAAGTACACCAATACCTGCAACTAAAAAACTTCCAAAAGCAACTTTAGTTGATAATCTAATCTTCATAACTACTATCTTTTAATAATAATACATTCATATTATAAAGATTTAAAACAACATCATATACATCAGATGGAGTTTTTGTTGAATCTATAACTATATTTTCAACTGTAAAGTCCAAACCAAAGTGAATGTTTATATCAATTAATGAAGCATTTATCATTCTAAGAGCATTATATACAGTATCAGGAGTAATCAGATCAACTTTTGGTATTTTGATATCAGCTGCACTTATATTAGCTCTTTTAATTATTAATGTTAATTGATCATATACTTTAACTGACAAATTGAATACATCAGATGGTTGTTTATTTAAACTTCTTGATGAATACATATTATGCTTTTTATGAGTTAGATATTTTGTAATATTATGCATTCTTTGCTCTATTCTTTTTGCTAGAACATATGTCTCATTTGGAGTATATTGTTCCCCTCGTAAATTATCCAATACTGATGTTATTTTCCATAAATTATTATAAACATCTGCATAATTTTTATTGAAATATTTATTTTTATCTATAACATAACTCCATCTTTTAATGTCATTTATTCCATTATGTTCCATAATAATACTTACTTCATCATCAATCATTAATAAAATTTCATACACCGCATTAGCGTCTTTTTTCTTTGTTGGAGATTCTGGTACAGCTACTTCGTAAAGCTTATTTACAATCCTTGTTTTATTTATCTTTTCCATAGCTTCAATTGATTTTTGATACACATGCATCTCATTTAATCCATAAATATAAGGTATTTTCTTTGACTCAACCATAATACCTTTAAAACTTTTCAAATAATTTAACTTATCCAAGACAAATTTGCTTAAAGCATAAATCTCATTTTGACTTTTTTTCAAAGAATCTACATTGTATTGTTTTATAGCTTTTTCAAGTTTAAATTCTGGAAAAAGTTCTATAGCATATTCAATATTTTGTAAAACATCACTTGGTGTTTTAATAGTGTTTATAACTGGTGCTTCATATAATCTTTCTACACCTAATCTTCGTCGAATTCTTTTTAACTCCGTAATAACTGTCTGCATAGAATCATACACTTCTGTTGGAGTGATGATTCTTTGAGGATTCAATGGTACTTCAACAGGATCCATCCATAGCTTTTTCTCAACCTTAGAAATTTTATCTATTAACTTATGTGTTGCATACAAAACATGGTTTGGATGTTTTCTCTCTTTTTTAAGAGGTTTTTGCACATCTTCAAAGTTATTTTGTGTATTTCTTAGAAACTTGATAACATCTATAATCAAAAGTGATTGTTCATAATTATCAGTAGGACTAAATCCTTTACCAAGGAGCTCATCCATAGCTAAAGAAGCACTCCATAGTTCAAAATAATTATCATCATAAGACTTTCCAGTAAATTTTGGAGTATTTTCCTCCAAAGATTCTATATGTGGACATTGTATATGTTGTAATAAAATATCCAATTCCTTATTGAGTCTTTTTACATTAAAATATACATCTTCACTTGTAATACTTCGTGAAGGATATGCTGGGATATTTACTTGTCCTAAAGCAGTATTTTGTCTATATTTGTTAATCTTTTTTAAAACCTCTAATGTTTTTTGAAAAACTTGTCTAGGAAGTTTATTTTTTTGTTCAGGCAGTTTTATATAATTTGCTTTTATCTTTTTTTCACCTGCTAGATGTAGAATTTTATTTTTTAATATAGTTATTTGTTGATGTACATCATTTGTATCTTTTGTTTTGATCTCAGCATTGAGCAATGAAAAGCAAATGGTGATGAGTAATAGTATTTTTTTCATTATTTATATCCATTCTTTTTAAATATTTTTTGTCCATCATCTAATAGGTACTTTAAAAATCTTTTTACTGATTGTTTTTTACTTCCCTCTTTAGATACAGTAAATCCTTGCTCAATTGGTGTATAAAGTTCTTGATCTATATTTACCCAATTTTCACCCTCAATATTATATCCCCTAGGAAGAAAATTAACAGCTGATTTAGGTAGAATACCTGCATGTCCATACCACAGCACATCCCCAATAATAGTAGATGCATCTGTAGAATAATAGAGTTTTGATTTAATTTTATTATATACTTTTTCTTGTTTGAGGGCCTGAATTGCAGCCATACCATATGGAGCTGTTTGTTTATTAGCTATAGTAATCTCTTTAATTCGAGGGTCTTCAAGTATTAAAAGTTTTTTAGAAGAGAGTTCTTTATATTTTGCAACTAATAGTATTAAAGAACCTGTTGTGTATAATTTTGCTGGTATCACAGAATAACCAAGCTCATATATTGTCTGAGGATATCTCATATTTGCTGCTAAAAATATATCATATGAAGTACCAGACTGTATACTCTTGCTTAAGCTTCCTGAGGAATCGAATTCTACATTTATAATATCGTTTGGGTATTTTTTATTGTAATCTTTTACAATATCTGAAAAGAAAAACTTTAAATTCGCTGCGGAGAGAATCTTTATCTCATCTGCTAAAATACTATTTATCAAAATAGTTATTACAAGTATGTATCTATACATATTAACTCCTGCGTATTTAAGTCATTATAACATATACTTAATTACAAGAGCGTATTATAGGTTTTCTTTACAAGATAAATTGTAAAGAAAAGGATCTATTTATTTAATTTTTATAACTTCTTTTTTTAAAACTTCTTTATCTATTTTTGTATTATCTTTAGACAACATTGGCATATTAGCTTTAAATATAATTATTGTAGGAATCATATAAGATGGTATATGTTTTTTTAATTCAAAAATAATTTCATTTTTAGGAATTTCAGACAACCCACTATAAACCAAAACTACCTCTTCTTCTATTTTTTCATTCTCTATTCCAAATACAGCACACTCTTTTACTGCATCTATATTGTTATATACAACACTTTCTATCTCAACAGGGTTGAATCTATACCCTGCTGTATTTATCATATCATCGTGTCTACATACAAAGAATAAATATCCCTCTTCATCCTTATATACATAATCACCCGTTGCTACAACAATCTCATCTGTAAGACCTTGTTGTAAATCAATCACTTTTTCTAGTATTTTAATACTTTTAAACTTTGCATTTGTATCTTCAGCAGAGTGCCAAAAACCTTTATAAATACCCGCTCCACGATGGATAAGTTGCCCTACTTCTCTTGGTTTACACTCATAGCCTTCTTCATTGATAACATAAAGTTCAACATCAGGTATAGCTTTTCCTATAGAGTTTGGTCTGATTTTTAACTGACTTGGATCTAGATACGCTGATCTAAATGCTTCAGTATGCCCACTCATAGAGTAAAACTTCGCACTACTAAAGTATGTTTGTAATTGTTCAAGCATACTTGGTGTTACATTTGCACCTGAAGATGTTATAGCTCTTACATTTTTTAGTTGCTCTGCACTTGGCAATCGATGACTATCTTCATCAAACATAAGTGTAAAATGTATAGGCATAGCACCTATTACAGTCACTTTATCTTTAAGAATATGTGCAAAAAAATCACTTGGTGTAAAGAATGTATATATTGCAAATGTTGCTCGAGCATAAAATGATGTAAAAATTTGATTTAATCCATAATCAAAACTAAACGATAACAATCCAGAAAGTACATCATCCTCTTGTATATTAAGATAGTTATCTACAACTCTTGCTCCATCTATTAAGTTTTTATGAGATATCACTACACCTTTAGGGAATCCACTTGAAGAAAAACTGTATGTGATAGCTGCAGCATCGTGTCCTTTTATACTACACTCATACTCACTACTATAGCACTTATAAATTTCCGTAAAAGATACTATTTCATCATCACAAGTTTCAACTGTAATAATCTTACCATCAAAAGATGTTTCTTTTAATGTTTTTAATTTCTTTTCATCTGTTATCATACAAGTGATATTTGAATCATTAATTATATGCTCTACTTGCTCTGCTTTAAGTAGTTTTGTAATAGGCACCATTATATAATCAGTTGAAAGAACTGCAAGTATAGATATTACTTTTTGAATATTTTTATTTGAATAGATACCAATTCTGCTACCTTTTTCAAGTTCTAATGTACTTATATAATGTGCTAATTTATTTACTTGTTCATAAACTTCACCATAAGTTAAACTCTCTTGTTTATCTATAAGTGCAATTTTATTGGGTACTTTATTAGCAGCTATTTCTACTAAATTTCTAATACTGTTTATAGACATAACTTATCCTTTCATCCCTAAAGTCCATATATCATAATTTTCATCAACAACAATTGTTGGATATGTATGATAGTTTAATATTTTTTGATAAAAGAAAGATACTATTTGTTCCATCTGTTCTTTATCTAAAACTTTTGTTATTCCACCCGTTAATACTATAGAATTAAGTGTATCAAGTTTTATATTTAAATATGATTTATGCTGATGTGATACTTTATAAAGTACAAGGAAAATAGAAAGTTGCATAAGTAGTTTAGTTGCTCTTTCACTTACCTCATCAAGCGTATTTTCTGTTGTATTTAAGTATGCTAAAAGTTCATATACAAATTCATTGTTTTTAGCCGTATGGATTAATGACTCTCTTGATTTATAAACACCAAGTTTTTTAAATACTAGTCTATCATATTCATTACTTGTTAATATATTGTCATCAACTAAATCTTTAGAATAGTGTATATCTGTAGTTGCACCACCAATATCTACTACAATAAATGGATCAGCAACATCTAGTTTTGTATTAATAAGAGGTAGGGATTTATTTACAATATATGGTGTTGAATAAATCTGGTTAGAAGTTATCTCATACAGTCTTTTTATATCCTCTTTCCCCATAATATCTGATTGATAAAGATTTGTTAAATACTCTTTTAAATCATCTTCTACCATTTTTAGTTTGTTGTCTATAATATTTGGTAAAACTTTTAAGTTTGGAATATTTTTATCTAAAAACTCTACTTGTGTAGAGCTTCCTACATAAACAATATTTGAGTATTTTAGTCGTTCAAGATAATTAATTAGCTTTTCATCATAAACATTTTGTACACTATCAATACCACCAACAACGATAACCACATCAAGGTTTTCAGTTGGAACTGCATAATTTTCTATTTGTGAGTATATAACTGTTTCAATAATATTTATACCTGAATTATAGGCTATATTTGAGGCATATTTTAAAGAAAAAGATTCTGTAAGTCCAATAATAAGAGTGCTTAGTCCCCCATTTGCAGATGAACAAATTTGAATATCATCTTTAGAGTATTTGTCTAATTGTTCACTACATTTAAACAATAAGTCATCATAAATATCTTTATCAAAATTTCTAAAATGATGTGAGATATTTCCATTGTCTGATACTTTGAAGTATGTACTTCCTACATCAATCATCATCATAACATAACTCCAATATCTTTAATAATTTGATTTACAACTGAATTTGGATTTTCTCCAAGGTCAATTTTTGACTGTTCATATTTAAAACTTTTTTCACTTAAAGGAAGTTTTCCTTTTTTGTAAATTCTAATATTACTCTGCTTATCTCTTACAGTTATAAGTTCATTGTTATTTATAATATGTGGCGAAAATGGTACATCAATGATTCCACTTTTTATAGAGTTAAACACCTTTCTCCATAGTGTATCAGCAGGATCGTTGAAGATAGCTTCAAATATTTCATCTACTTCTCGCTCCAGATTTTCTTCCTCTTCTTCATCAGAAAAGTCAGGAATTCCTCGAAGCATATTCAATGTATATTGAACATTTGATACAGCTTGTGCATTATCCTCTTTTGTAGGAATACCAAATGCTTCTGCTCTAGTTTTAGTGATAATTTTATCAGCTTTTACCATAGCTGCTATCATAGCTCCTGCATCTATAAGTGAGTCTGATTTGAATTTATCTCTAGGAAATGCTCCCATCCATTGATGGTACACAAGATTTATAGTTGCATCTTCACAACCGATTTTTTTAGCATATTTATTTGCACACTTTCTAAGAACTTTAGAAGTTACTAAGTCTTGATTTAAACTTCCTGTTTGAGCAAAAGATACTGAGAATGATTTTACACCCTCTTCAAGTGATAACATCATCTCTGCAATTTGGATAACAATAGTGATACATGGAGGTACAAGTGTTGCAGTTAATGGTCCAAAAGATTCTCTATTGATTGGTTCGTTAAGTGTAGAGTATTTAGCACACACTTTTTCAACATGTTTCCAGTATAAAAATGCTTTGTCTTGAGGGAAATTTTTTGAATATGGAAGGATATAAGTTATTGGCCCACCTTCAATCTCAAATACACCACTAGCTATTGCCATCTCTACAAGTAGTCTTGCATCTGGTGTTCCATGTCTTAGGCTTACTGGTGTATCAAAATGAGTTACCATCTTTCTACTTGTTCTATATCCTTGATTTATAAGAGGATAACCATTTAATAAATCTGTCTCAGTTTCTTCTGAAAGTCTAAGCATCTTGGCAGCACTTCCATAGTCATTGAGTCTAGTATGTGAATCAATAGTCATAGGAAGTACATCAACTACAGGCGCAAACTCTTCATAAAGTGCATACATCTTATCGTAAGTTGGAAATCCCCCACGAGGTTGAACAAGTGTTTTCCCTTTATTTGTTTTAAACTTATGAGATATAAAAAGGTTTTTACTAGCATTTTTTACAAAATCTTCAACCTCTGCAAAGTCAAAATTATCAACATATTCATTTGAAAGGATAATCTCTCTATCTCTTTGTAATAGATTACTCATTATTTTATATCCTTTACAAATTTATCCAGCATGTCAAGCCCTTCCATTAGGTCAACTTGATGAAATACTAAGTCAAATCCATACTCTTTAAACTTTGGTACAATTAACCCTTCATCACCTTCACCAACACTTAGATTTCCACCAATAACAAATACAATATCTTGTAACTTGTATTTGTCTTTTAAAACCATTAAGTCTCTACACCAACCCTCTGCTTCACCATTAAGTGAAGAGATAAGAAGAACTTTAGCATCTGTTTCTATAACAGCATCTATAAACTCTTCAAGGTAAGTATTAACACCAAGATTGAATACTTCATAACCCCTACTTTGTAAAGATATATCGATGAGTCTATTTGCGACTACATGTATATCATTACCAACTACACCTGTAACTACTTTCAATTTTGCCTCTTATTTTAAAATAGATTGTATCTCTATTTTTTATTATATAAATGTCGCGATTATAGCAAAAGTTTGCTTTTAACTTTGAGATTAATGCATCTTAATATATTGGTATTTATACTCGTATTTTCATAAGTATACATATTATGTATATTATTTATACATAATAGTATCTATTTAAATCTCATATTAGTATATAATATTGCTAAGTATTTACAAAGAAACCTAGATTAAATAAAAGAATCCTTTTATTGTATGTGGGTTTTGTATAGTAATTAAAATTAATTTCTAATATTTATAAATAACAAATAGTGGTCTCCTAACTTACTATAATATGCAAAGCTCACAATTTTCTCTTAAATCAAAATTTTTATTTAATTAAAAATATTGTACGATTGCACAATATTTAAATAAGGATTTTTATGAAATCATATACAGCAGATCTATGCGATAAACACCCAAACGATATACAAGTACTTCAACCTAACTATAATTCATATGGTGGCGTTGCAATGTGTCATGGACAAATAACGACAATCAAACTTTTTGAAGACAACAAAGCATTGGTTGAACTCTTAAGAGACACACGAGGTGATGGTAAAATTTGTGTTGTTGATGTAGAGGGTGATTATTGTGCAGTTGTTGGTGAAACACTTATGGGATACGCTTATCACAATGGCTGGCAAGGTATAGTAATCAATGGTTATGTAAGAGATACTCATCAAACATCAGTTGTACCTGTTGGTTTATATGCTTTAGGGACATATCCATTTAAAAGTCAAAAAAAAGCGGAAGCAAAACTTGATATAGCTCTTAATTTTGGTGGTGTTACATTTAATGTAGGNGAATTTTTATATGCAGATAAAGATGGAATTGTTGTAACAAAAGAAAATATAATTATCTAACTATATTTTCTTTCCACTATTTTACACTTTTCTTGTAGGTCCAACATATCTTTGTCTTGGTCTTACAATTTTATTTGTAGTATCTCTTTTTTGTTCCATCCATTGTGCTATCCATCCTACTGTTCGACCTATTACAAAAATTGGTGTAAACATGCTATTTGGTATTTTCAATGCTGAAAGAATAGTACCTGAATAAAAATCTATATTTGGATATAAATTTCTACTTACAAAATACTCATCTGTTAATGCAATATGTTCAATTTTATTTGCTATTTCAATTAATTTTGAATTAATTCCAAGTTCCTCTTGCAATTCATCTCGTAACTCTTTTAGAACTCTTGCTCTTGGATCAAAATTTTTATAAACTCTATGTCCAAATCCCATAAGTTTAAATGGGTCATTTTTATCTTTTGCTTTTGCAATATATTTATCTACATTATTCACATCACCAATCATTTCTAACTGAGAGATAACAGATTCATTTGCTCCACCATGAGCTCTCCCCCAAAGTGCATTAATACCAGCAACAATTGCACCATAAGGATGTGCACCTGTTGAACATACTAATCGCACTGTTGATGTTGAAGCATTTTGTTCATGATCTGCATGAAGAGTAAAAATAGCATCAAGTGCCTTAACTTCAATATCTTTAATCTCTGGGTTACTACCAGGAAATGCTCGAAGCATATATAAAAAGTTTTCTGTAAAATATCTATCCATATCTGGATAAATCAAAGGATATCCCATAGAATGTCTATAGGTATATGCAGCAAGTGTCGGTACTTTTGATATAATTCTTCTTGCCATATCTTGATAATCCTCTTCATTATCAATATCTAAATGTTGATGATGAAACGCACTTAAAGCAGATACAGTTGATGATAAAACAGACATAGGATGAGCATTGTCAGGGAATGCATGAAAAATCTTTTTTATCCCCTCATTTGGAAATCTTTTGATTTTCATATCTTGTTCAAAAAAGTCAAACTCCTCTTTATTTGGCAAGTTTCCTTTTAAAAGAAGATGACAAACTTCTAAATAGTTATGGTTTTTTGCAAGGTACTCTATAGGATACCCTCTATATAATAGTTCACCTTTAGCTCCATCTATATATGTAATATCTGACGTACAACCAGCTGTCATGCCAAACCCATTGTCATAAGTAAAGAGTCCGGTTTCTTTACTTAATGATGAGATATCAATAACCCCATTACCAAGTGTTGAATCATATACATTAAAATCAATTTTTTTATTTGTTTCATTATCTGTCAGTGTTACCGTTTTCATTACTTTTCCTTATGTTTTATTTTAAATTCTAACTTATCTTTAATTAGTATTTGATTTATAATAACGAATATGTCATAATATTAAGAATACAATAAAGGAAGATAATATGTTTGCAATGTATGATGATGATGGACTTAACTTTAGAAATACGATAGACCATTTGTACGATATTCATGCTTTATCTGCTAGTCACCGTTTACATAATGATGCTAGAGAGAAAAATAAAAACAACAGTAAATTCAACGAAGCCCTTTATAAAGGTAAAATTAACGAAGAAGCTAAAAATAAGTACAAACAAGTTGCAAACCTCGATACCAGAACTGAAATATTTCATGTAGAGCAAATCATGTCTCATACATCAATCGTCATTAATGATTCAAAAACTATACAAGAGTGTCATGATCTTATGCAAGAAAATAATGTACAACAACTACTTATAAGAACTGACTCAACGGGAGAAGACCACCTCAAAGGTATGGTGACAAAACATGATATTTTAAATTACTTGGTTAATTATCCTAATACTGATATACAAACTAAACATGTTTATGATATCTCTACAAAAAGTATTATCACTACAGATCCTATTTCTGATATTAGAAGAGTAGCAAAAGTTATGATTGATTTTAATCTAAATGCAATACCAGTAGTTGATGCAGAGCATACTATACTTGGTGTTGTATCACGACATGATATTGTAAAAGCAGTATCTTCAATACCTCATTTACAAATCTGGGCATAACTAAAAAGGATGTTAAAATGAATCAAGAGAATATATCAAAACTTAGAAAACATACAAAAAAACTTGTATTATTATATGTAGAAAAAGATATATCCTTAGCTAGAGAATTACTATCCACATTAGATAGTATGTTCAGTGTCGTTATTTATGCTACAGATGGGGCAGATGGATTAAAAAAATTTAATGAAAACCACATAGATTTAGTTATTACTGATATTGATATGCCACATACAAATGGTATAAAGATGCTAAAAACTGTGAAGTTTCTAGCCCCAGATACACCTTCAATAATAATCACCTCACAAAACCAATATAAGTACTATAAAGAGATTTGGGAACTTGATGTAAAAACATTTGTTGAAAAGCCTGTTAAAATAGAAAAACTCTATGATGCAATTCAACTTGTAGTGAATGATATTAAAAGTAAAGACTTAGAATCAGATAAGTTACTCTATTTAACAAATGCAAACAAAAAAATATTGGAAATTGGATGTGAGATCTCTGATGAAAAAAATATTGATAAGCTTTTAGAAGATGTACTTTTAGGTGCTAAAGAATTATCAAATGCAGATGGAGGAACACTTTATTTAGTTAATAGTGAGAATAATACCTTAGAATTTAAAATATCAATTAATGATACCCTAAAAATTCACAATGGTGGTACTGGTAAAAAAGCATCTTGGCCTCCTATAAAGATACTCAATGAAGACAATACAGTTAATAAAAAAAATGTTTCTGTTGTCTGTGCAGCAGAAAAAAAACTAATCAATATAAATAATATCTACCAATCAACAAGTTATAATTTTACAGGTGCAAAAGATTTTGATGCAAAAATGAACTACAAAACAACTTCAATGCTTGTTGTACCTATGACAAATGGAGATGATGAAATAATAGGAGTAATTCAACTTATCAATAAAAAGAATAATGAAAAAGTAACTTCATTTGTTTCTGATGATGAGATACTTATAAAATCTATGGCCTCTTTAGCAACCATGATATTACGAAATAAACAATTAGTAATTGACCTTGAAGAACTTTTATACTCGTTAATCAAATCAATTGGTTCAGCTATTAATGCAAAATCAAAATATACTGCAGAACATATTGATAATGTTGCAATTTTAAGTGAAATAATTGCACATGGAATTAATAAAAATGAAAAATACTACAAAGATGTAATCTTTAATGAAAATGAACTTGAAGAGATACGATTAGCAGCTTTATTACACGATATAGGTAAGATTTCTACCCCTGCATACATTATGGATAAAGCAACCAAACTAGAAACAATATATGATAGAATACATTCTATAAAAAATCGATTTGAATTAACAAAAAAAGATGTAGAAATCGCATATCTAAAAAATACTATTTCAAAAACTGAAATGAAAACTCAAATTCAACAACTTGATGATGACTTTAGTTTTTTAGATACAATCAACGATGGTCAAACATTTATGTCAGATGACAATGTGCAAAGACTACAAGAAATATTTGAAAAATATGATATTTTAGATGAAGATGAACTATACAATCTTTCCATTAAAGCAGGAACATTAACACAAACTGACCGTGATATAATTAATAATCATGTTGTAGTAACATATGATATGATTAAAGATATAAACTTTCCTAAAAAATTCTCAAATGTAGTAAAAATAGCTTCATCTCATCATAAAACACTTGATGGAAAAGGATATGCGGCAAAAGATATTATGGACTTAGAGCTTTCACTAGCAGATAGTATTTTAGTGTTATCTGATATTTTTGAAGCACTAAGTACTCAAAACAGACCTTATAGAAAACCAAATACTGTTGATCAAATTGCATATATTTTCATCTCTATGATAGAAAATAAAATTCTCGATAAAGACTTAGTGAAAATGTTCTTTGAAGATAAACTCTATTTAGAGTATGCCAAAGAGCATCTCAATGAAGAGCAAATAGATGAACTAACTGCAAGCTTCGATTCTATTTAAATTTTGCTATATACTCATCAATTTTTTGAATATTTTCTTCTGTGATAATAAGCTCTAAATCCATTAAGTATAGATCTTCTATTGTAAATTTCTCTAATTTTACCATATCTTTAGCCGTAGTAATTATAGCTTGATTTGGATATTTTAAAACAATTTCATCTATATCTTTTTGTGTAAAATTATGATGATCTTCATAAATAACACTATCTATACCATTTGGCAAATATTCTAAAAGTCTGTTTGCTTTTGATATTGCCGTAACCAGTACAATATCACTTGGTAATTCTTTAACTACATTATTGTTCTTTTTAAAACTTACTACTCTTTTAAAATCATTATTTTCTTTTAAAACTAAATCTGCAAAAGAGTACATCATTTTACTATCTCTATATCCACCCGTAGGTAAACAAAAAATATTTGTAGGCTCCTCTTTTGGACGCAATAAAATATCAAATTTCATAATCTCATGATGACGATATCCATCATCTAAAAAAACTACCTTTGCACCTAAATCTCTTGCTTTTAAGATTCCATCCGTTCTATTTTCACTTACAATTATCATTGCATTTGGTAAAGAGCGAGCTAAAAGCATCGCTTCATCCCCACTTGTTTGTACATCTTCTAGTATTTTACCACCATTTGAAATTACATATAAACCTTTTGACTCTCTTCCATAACCTCTTAATACAACAGCAACATCACTTTTATCTTTTGCTAATGCAATAATTGTTGGAGTTTTACCTGTACCACCAACCAGTAAGTTACCAATACTAATAACTGGTATCCCAAAATTAAATGGCTTTTTTGAAAGTCGACTAAATGTAGTGATAATACAATATAAAACTGTAAAAGGGAGAAATAATATACCAATCAGTCTTTGAAGTGGCGTTGGAAAAAACAAATATTTTTCCAACCATTGAATAAAAAAACGCTTCAAGGGTTTATATCCACTCTTGCGCTACTTTTTTTATTGTTTCACATACATATTCTACATCTTCATCACTCATTGCTGGATATATAGGTAAAGACAATATTTGTCCATATGTACTTAAGGCATTTCCATAAGTAGTAATTTTTAATTTATATTTCTTTTTGTAATATGTTAAAAGATGTAAAGGGATATAGTGAAGTCCTGTAGATACACCTTGCTCTTTTAATGCTCGTGCAAATCCATCTCTATTTTTATTTACTTTTACAATATATTGACTATAGATATGTTCTTCGTCAAATTCAGGTAAAACAATATGCTTTAATTCAGCCAATTTCTCATTATAAATAGCTGCAATCTCCTGTCTTCTTTCACAAAAACTATTTGTTTTATAAAATTGCGCTAAATTAAAAGCAGCTTCTAATTCTGTCATATCATATTTATATCCAATATCAACCACATCATAGATATAATTAAGATTTCCATATTCATCAAAACTACTATTAATTGCATGTGTTCGTAATAATCTAGCTTTTGCAGCTAACTCATCATCAGATGTAACAATAAATCCACCTCTACTTATCGCAGTCTTACTATTGGAATAATTTGTAGAGAATATTGTCATATCTGCATCCAATGAACCAACCATACTATTATCATACATTGCTCCCAATGCACTCGTAGCATCTTCAATTACCAAAATATCATACTTCTTAGCAATACTATAAATTCTATTTAAATCAGGAACTTCTCCAGCTACAAATGTCACCATTAAGGCTCGTAATTTTTTACTATTATTTTCTTCAAGATATGCTTCAAGTTTATCAATATCAATATTAAAGCCATTTACTTCAATATCAATAAAAATTGGCTCAGCATCAAAATGTCTTACTGTTTCTGGAAGATTTACAAACGAATTAACACTCATTAAGACTTTATCGGCTCGTTTAAGTTCCATAGCACTTAGTGCTAAATGTAAAGCAGATGTCGCATTGTTTGTTGCAATTGCGTGTTTTACACCAATAAATTGTTGTAACTCATCTTCAAGCTCCTCTACTTTGCTTACGGTTGATGGTTCTTGTTTTAATATTGATTCAACTTGAGATATCTCTTCTTCATCGATAGTTGGTTTAAAAAATGGTATTGTTCTTGCGTTTTTTATTGTTTTTATCATTCTATTTACCCTTTTTATATTGTAAAATCTATTGTAGCTATTGTAGGGAGTTTTCCCTTAAATGCATTTGCTTTCATTCTATATTGTAACATATCTATAAGTTTAGCATCAACTCCACTTGCTACTAATTCCTCTTTTGATTTATTATTATCTACTAGTTCTTTAAGTANATCATCCATCACTTTATAAGAGTATCCAAGTTCCTCTTCATCACTTTGACCTTCCCAAAGATCAGCACTTGGTTTTTTATCAATAATAGAGTCAGGTACCCCTAAAAATCGTGCAAACTCAAATTCATCACTTTTATACATTTGACCTATAGGGTTAAGAGCACACGCTGTATCTCCATAAAGTGTTCCATATCCTAAAAGTATCTCTGATTTATTTGAAGTACCAATCACAACTGAAGAATCTCTCGCACTAATATCATATAAAACTGACATTCTCATTCTTGCACTTAGATTTCCTACTCGTAATGGTGTTGCATCACCTGCATTGTCAAAATAACCTTTTACCATTGGAGCTATCTCTACAACCTCATACGATATATCAAATTTTTCACATAGCTCTTTTGCATCAATAATACTAGCATCACTAGAATAATGTGAAGGCATAAAAACACCATGCATATTATCTCCAAATACCTCTTTACATAATACAGCAACAATAGCAGAGTCGAGTCCACCACTTATACCAACTACAACTTTTTCTACCCCGATACTTGATACTTCATTTTTAATGAAACTAATCATTTGTTCTTTAACTGAATTATAGTTCATAACAATCCTAATCTTAAAATATCCTAGATTATAGCAAATTAATTATTAATAATAAAATTATCTATAAGTAAAATAAAATCATTAAATAGAGTTATATATTGAGAAAAATCATAAGTAAAAAGTATAATTATTTATAATTTTACTGCTTCACTTTGTAACATATAGAATTTTCAAAGTTTTCATTTCCCTAATCTTTAATCACATTTTATAAAACTATTCGCTAGAATCTTTTAAATTTCAATTTAATATACCAAAATAAGGGACAAAGATATGAGTATTCCAATTCATAAATATGATGTTGTTATTGTAGGTGCTGGACTTGCTGGTTGTGCTGCTGCTAGAGAAGCTGCTCACGCTGGTTTAAGTGTATGTGTACTTACAAAACTTCATCCACTTAGATCACATTCAGGTGCTGCTCAAGGTGGTATCAACGCTGCACTAAGTGCAGAAGATAGTGTAGAACTACACGAATTTGACACTGTAAAGGGTAGTGATTATTTAGGTGATCAAGATGCCATTAAACTTATGTGTGAAAAAGCTCCTGAAACAATCAGATGGGCAGAAAGCATGGGGGCTGTTTTTTCAAGAAATGAAGAGGGTAAAATAGCACAAAGACCATTTGGAGGACAATCGAGTCCAAGAGCATGTTATGCAAAAGATAGAACGGGTCTTACACTATTACAAACAATATATGAACAAGCGCATAGAGATGGTGTTGATTTTAAAGATGAGTACTATGTATCTGATATTATCTATGAAGATGGAAAAGTAAGTGGAGTTTTTGCTTATGATTTAGTAGATAGCAAGCCTATGATATTTAATGCACGAGCAGTTATGTTTGCAACAGGTGGATATGGACGAGCTTTCAAAATAAACTCAAATGCACATGCAAATACAGGTGATGCACTTTCTATTGTTGCAAGACATGGCTTACCTTTAGAAGATATGGAGTTTGTACAATTTCATCCAACAGGTATAGCTGGTTCTGGTGTACTTATTTCTGAAGCAGCAAGAGGAGAAGGTGGTAAACTATTCAACTCTGAAGGTGAAAGATTTATGGAAAAATATGCTCCAAACAAACTTGAACTAGCGTCAAGAGATGTTGTTTCAAGAGCTATTACTCAAGAAATTTTAGAAGGTAGAGGATGTGGTGAAAACAAAGACCATGTACTTATTGACTTAACACACTTAGGTGCTGATTTAATTAATGAAAAACTTCCAGAGCTAAGAGACTTAGCTATTACATTCCTAGGTCAAGATATGATTGAAGAGCCTATTAGTATTGCAGCAACTGCACACTACAGTATGGGTGGAATTCCATGTAATAAACATGGTCATGTTAGAAAAAACTCTACTGAATTAGTTGAAGGTTTTTATGCAGCTGGTGAGTGTTCTTGTGTAAGTGTACACGGCGCAAATAGACTTGGTGCAAACTCTGTACTTGAAGCATTATTTTTCGGAAGACATGTTGGTCAAACAATTGTTCAAGATGTGAAAAAAGGTATACCATTTAGAGATGCTAAAGTTGAGCATGCATTACCTGCAATAGAGAGACTTGAAACAATCAGAACATCAAATGGAGATGAAAGAGTACCTGCACTAAGAGAAGAGTTACAACAAGGTATGACAGATAACGCAGGTGTATTTAGAACTGAAGAATCACTTCTTAAACAAAAAGAAGCACTTAAGGAACTAAAAGAAAGATTTAAAAATATTAGAATAGACGATAAATCATCTATTTACAACACTGATTTACAAGAAGCAGTTGAATTAAGTCATATGATTGACTTCTCTGCATTTATTGTTGAAAGTGCGATTGATAGAAAAGAGAGTCGTGGAGCTCACTTTAGAGATGACTTCCCTACAAGAGACGATAAGAACTATCTTAAACACACTATGACTTATATGTGTAAAGATGGTCATATATCAATTGAGCATATGGATGTTGTTATGGGTGATTTTGAACCTCAAGAACGAACATATTAAGGAGTAGATAATGAGTCACAAACATGGAATAAAAAAATTAAAAATTAAAGTTTTTAGATTTAACAAAGATACAGATTATTTACCTTATTATGATACATTTGAGATGAATGTAAATCAGGATGAATTAGTTCTTGATATTATGAATAGAATTAAATGGGAACATGATGGAAGTTTTTCATATAGAAGAAGTTGTAGACATGGAATCTGTGGATCTTGTGCAGTTAAGGTAAATAGTAAACCTACTTTAGCTTGTAAAGATAATGTATTTGATTTAGTTGAAATATATGGAGAAGAGTTAGTTATTGAGCCTCAAGATATCAAAAGAGCATATAAAGATATGGTTATTGATAAAGAAAACTTCTGGAATAAATATAACTCAGTACAACCATACTTAGTAGCAGATATAAATGAGTTTCCAACGGAAGAAAATATAGTAACACAAGAGGAAGCTGAACTTATAGATGAAGCTGATTATTGTATCGCTTGTGGGTCTTGTTTTTATGCATGTCCAGCAGTTGCAGTAAACGATGAATATGTAGGTCCAATGGCACTTACAAAAGCATGGAGATTCAATGCCGATGTAAGAGATACAGCAAAAGAGAGCAGACTTGAAAACTTACAACAATTAGGTTCTGGAATTTGGGACTGTGTTAAGTGTAACGAATGTGCTGAAGCTTGTCCAAAAGAGTTAGATCCTATTGGTAAAATTACAAAACTTCATTTACAAACATTTGAAGAAGAAAAATCATTAAACAATGTAGCTGTTCGTCATGCTGTTGGATTCAAATGGTCTATTAAAAAACATGGTATTTTAGATGAAGGTGAACTAGTAAGATATAGTGAAGGAAATATTGGTGTTATGAAACATATACCAGAAGCAATCGCTATGTTTAAAAGAGGTAAAATAGTTATGCCTTGGAATATGCCAAAATCTAAAAACTTGAGTGAAATTCAAAAACTTGTTGAGATTGCTTCAACAGTGAAGTACTAAGGGTAAAATGATGGAAAAATTAAAATATGCACTATACACAGGTTGTACAGCTAGAGAGTCTACTCCTGAACTTTTAATGTCAACAATGGCTATAGCAGATAAGCTTGGAATTGAATTAGTTTTACTTGATGAAGCTAGTTGTTGTGGTGCTAGTCACTTACAAGATTTTGATGATATGTTATCATTAACATTAAATGCTAGAAATATCTGTTATGCAGAGAAACTAGGACTTACTATGGTAACTATTTGTAATACATGTCAATTAAATACTGCTGTTACAAAAGATAGATTAGATAGTGATGAAGCTTTAAAAGCAAAAGTAAATGAAAAACTTGCAGAAGCTAGTAATGGTGAATTAGAATATAAAGGTACAAGTGAAGTAAAACACTTTTTATATGCACTACAAGATGACTTTGGATATGACAAAATAGCAGCTGCTGTTACAAATCCAATTACAGATATCAATGTAGCATCATTTTATGGTTGTCACAATATCAGACCAAGCCATTTACAAAATAAATCAAATGGTGGAGAAAATCCATATAAACCTGTATCTTTAGATAACCTTGTAGTAGCACTTGGTGGAAATGCAGTTGAATATGAATCTAAAAATAAATGTTGTGGCTTCCATGTAGAGTTACAGAACCCTCAAACAGCAAATAAATTAAGTGGTGCAGCTATGCTAGATGCTATCGATCAAAATGCTGATATGATGGTTACACCTTGTCCTTTATGTCATTTAAGAATGGATGTTCAACAACATGGTATTAGTAAAGAGATCGGAAGAGAAGTAAATATTCCTGTATTACACTTACCGCAAATGGTAGGTATCGCACTAGGAATTGAGCCTAAGAAACTTGGACTACACCATAATGTAAACCAAACAGGACTTAATTTAAAGTAGTTTTAGCTCTAATAAAAGTTCGTAAAAGGTAAAGCTTATAGCTTTACCTTTTTTATTTTATATATCTAAATTAACATTTTCGTCTAAATTTATGAGATCATTTAATACATCATCTGCATATTTCTCATCTGTAATATCTTCCTCAATAAATTTAAAACTTTCAATTTCATTATCTTTTATTACAGGAATTACAATTAAATCTGTCCAAAAATATTTATTTGTGTTATCAGTCATTTGATTTTTTACTTCACCTCTGAAAATATTATGATTCTTTATACAGTCCCATATTTTAGCAGAAGATTTATCATCTCTAAAAATATCAAACTTTTTACCAATCATATAGTTTATATCAAATTTGTAGTTTTTTGAAAATTTAGAATTCATTTCAATTATAATTCCATTTTTATCTACAACTGATGTTAACTCATAGTTTTCCAGTAGTGTATATAATTCAAATAAATCTTTTTCATGTATATTATTATTTGAATTAAACATATTTTGCAAATTTGTAATACTATTTTCTAAGTGTGATATTTGTTCTTTACGCTCTTTTTGAACTACGATATAACTACATACTTTATTGAGTACTTTTTTTATATTATCAAAATTCATAGGTTTGTGTATAAAAAATGTAATACCCAAATCCATTAAACTTTGTAGTTTTTCAGAGTCATTATAGGCAGAAACTATGACTATTTGCTGTTCATTATTTCTTTCCAATATACTTCCACTCATCTCGATACCATTAATTTTTGGCATTGAAATATCACTTATTACAATATCATAGTATCTGTGATATTTTTCATAATACTCTATATATTTAGATAAACCTTCTTCTCCATCTTCTGCTATATCAACACTTTTAAAAAATTTTGTAAAAAAATTTCTATATTGTTCTCTTACTTTAAATTCATCTTCAACATACAATACATTTAATTCCTTACTCAAAGAGTATATTTGCTTAATATCCATACAAGAATCCTTTTATATACTGTTTTCTATTGTACTTAAATATTTTTTAAATATAGATATTTATTGTGTATCTAAATAAATAAAACTATACTCTTTGATCTTTATTATTTCTTTCTAACGCCTGAAAAGAATCAATATGTTCATTTAAAATATCATATGAATAAATCATAAATGTAATACCATCGACTAATATAAATTCTTCTAAAACTCTAGTATCGATCTCTATTTTTTCTTCACTCATAATTATAAAGTCATCACTAAAAACCCTAAAGATATCTTTACCTTTAAACAGTTCAGTTAAATGAGTAACAATATCAATTAAATAGTTATTCCCTTCATTCCAACTTTTTGTTTTATTTAATCTACTTAAATTATGTACTGATATTTGATAAAGATATTTATATTGTTGATGAGTGTTTTTTATTAATACTAAATCTAAATAACTACTGTTATAACACTGTAATATTTGATCTTTATAAAAATAAGAAAACCTCTCTTTTTCTATTTGTGTTATTGGAAACTGTGATATATTTGCATCAATATGTACCTCTTTTAAAACTTTAAGTGCACTTCTTACAACTTCTGGTCTAAAAAATTTTCCCTCTAAACTTTCTATCTCTTTTAACGCTTCATCTATAGTTTTTCTTGCTTTATAAATACGACTTGTAGTCATAGCATCAAAAGTATCAGATACAGCCATGATTTGAGATTCTAAAGGTATTTCATCCCCTTTTAAACCATCTGGATATCCACTTCCATCAAGTCTTTCATGATGTCCTTTTATAAATTTTGATAGCATTTGAAACATAGGAACTTGCTCCAGCATTGCAACCCCAATATTTACATGATCTTGAATAAGTTTGTATTCCAAATCATTTAATCCACCAGGTTTTAGTAACACATTATCTGGAATAGCCACTTTTCCAATATCATGAAGAATCCCTGCTTCATAAATATTATTACATTGCTCTTTATCTAGCTTGAGATTTTGAGCTATCATTTTTGAGTATTGCGCAACCCTAAAAGAGTGTCCACCAGTATATGTGTCTCTATCTTCAACCATTTTCACTAAAGCATACAATGTTTTTTTATAGTTTTCTATACGACTCTTTTGAAGTTCTTGCACATCTTTCGTTCGCTCTTCTACAAGTAGCTCTAAGTTTTCTTTATATTCTTTATTTTCATTAAATTTTTTTATTTTATCTGATACTTTATAAAGTATCATATTTAATTGAGTATAGTCAATTGGCTTTACAATATAACCATCTATCCCTATTTTTATTGAATTTACAAAATTCAAAGAATCTGAATATGCAGATATGATAATAATATTTTGATACTCATTAATCTCTTTTATAGCAGCTGACATCTCGAGTCCTGATAATTGAGGCATATTAATATCTGTAATTACCATATCATACTGATGCAACTTATAAAGTTCTAAACCTTTTTCTCCATCAGATGCTGTATCAACCTTTTTAAATATTTTTTCAAGATATCTACCTAGTGAATTACGAATAGTCACTTCATCCTCAACATACAAAACAGTAAAATCTTGTGCAATCTCTTTTAACTGACTAACACTCATTTGTGATATCAAATTTAAACCTTTTTAAGCTGTTTAAATTCTGTAATTAGCTCTTTTCTTCTCTCAGTTAGATAATCATTAATATACTCTTTATCTTTACTTTCTAGTTCAAAAAGAATACGAGCATCTATACCTTTGTGTTCATTTGGAATAAGAGAATAAATTTTTCCTTTTGTATTAATCGTGTATGTAACAGGTGTGTGATGTTTGCTTGTATCAGGAATAGACTCTATATTTATTTCTAAATCTAACTCATCACCTTCTTCAAAATCAATACTATTAGCGTTAAAAATAACCGATATAAAGTCACTAGAAATGACATCGATTTCATGTGCGAAGAATTTATCTTTACTTTTTATAACAGTACTTAAATTTTCACTAGGTTCTACCGCTAGTTTTTTATTTTTTCTATGTTGTTTATTATTAATTTCAATATTATTCATAACCAATGAATCATTATGTCCATGTCTCTTATCTACACTTAAAATTATTGAATAATCTAAAAATTCAGAATTAATAATCGTAGATCCTTCATATTTTATTGCTAAAGTTTGAAAATAAGGAGCATCAATAGTAATACTTTCTCCACTAACATTTACAATTCTTCCATCATCAACTATAGGAATCCCTCTGTAGTGATTGATAAATTCTATAGGGATATGACTTCTATAAATAATGTCTAATTTTTTCATTATAAATTCTGAATCATCTTTAAAGTTTACATTTGCACTCGGCTTTTGTTCAGGTTCCTTTGTAGTACTTATTTTTGCTTGATTTAACTGAATTACCGTTTTTAAAATAGCTCGTTGTAAAAGAAGTCTATCAATTGGTTTAGGTATAAAATCAGTTACCCCCAAATGTAATGCCGCAAGTAAATTGTCGTTATCTGAATGTGCAGAAATTATAATAATTTTCGCTTTTGGATTTTCTTTTTTTACTAATTTTATCATCTCCAAACCATTCATATTTGGCATTGTTAAATCTGTTAAAACAATGTCTGGCGCATGCTCTTTGTATTTTTCTATCCCATCTTGACCATCTTTTGCAGTATAAACTGTATCAAATAATTTTTGTAAAAACAGTGTTAATTGTTTGATAATTATTACGCTATCTTCTACACATAAAACCTTAAGGTCTTTCGTTAATTTTTTTAATTCTGCTAATTCTGCCATTATATCTTACTCACTTTCTCTAAAATATTTATCAAATTATCATATGTCAATGGTTTCTTAATATACATATCGCTCATCTCCTCTACTTCTTGGATAGAACCTCTAGAAGCTGTAATAAATATAACGAAAATATTTGGATTTATCTCTTTAATTTTCGTAACCATATCCATCCCATTCATTTGAGGCATTATAATATCACTCATTACCAATGTGATATCAGGATTTTCTTGAAATGTTTTTAGCCCATCTAGTCCATTGTCACAAATAAAAACATTATCAAAAAACTTCGTTAAAAAGTCTCCAGTGCCTTTTCTTATTGCAGGTTCATCATCAACAAATAAAACTTTTATGTTTTTTATTTTTTCTTTTATTTCTTTTATTTCCATTACAATACCTTTTTACTTTTTATCAGTTTTAATTATATAAGGTAACTTAATCTCAAAGCAAGCACCCTTATCAATATTATATGCTTCTATCGTACCAGATAAATGTTTATTTACAATTGTATGACTCATATACAGACCTAATCCAGTACCAGATTTTTCTGTTTTTGTACTAAAGTATGGATCAAATATCTTTGCCAATACATCTTTAGGAATACCACCTGCATTATCCTGAAACTTCACTACCACACAATTTCCCTCATCCTTAGTTGTAATAATAATCTGACCATCTTTAAGATCTTTTTCAATAGCAGCTTCTTTAGCATTATTGATAATATTTATAAATACTTGCATCAATTCTCTAGAATATGTTTGAGTTTTTTTTGTGCTATTGTAGTCTTTGATTACTGTAACATTATGATTGACCAATGATTTTTCAATAACTCCTAGTGATCTTTCAATAACTTCCTCAACTAATAACTCTTCCATATCTTTAACTGGTCTAAAAAATTCTTTAAAATCATCAATTATTTTTGACAATTCATTTGTTTGCTCTATAAGTTCCAAAGATATATCTCTTAATGTATCTTCATCTACCATTTCAAGTTCAATATCAGCTAAAATATTATTTGCTCCCATCGATATTACACTTAATGGTTGTCTCCATTGATGTGCTATCATACTTATCATTTCACCCATCGCAGCATGTCTTGATTGAGCTATAAGCATCTCGTCTTTTTCCTGAAGCTTATCCTCAATCTCTTTTCTCTCACTAATATCAATAACAACAGCAACATATGCATCAATATCATCAAATGCAGTTTTTTGAATATACATATCAACAGGATATCTTGTAGCATCTTTTCTTTGATGTATTGTAGAAAATGTAACTTTATCTAAGTCGTTATTTAAAGGCTCTAATATTGATTTAAATTTTTCTCTTGTTATCTCTGGTTTAATATCTAAAGGGGTTAATATTTTTAATTCATTCATTGTATACCCTATATTATCTATAGCACTATTATTAAGATATACAAAATTCAAATTTTTACTATCAAAAATATACACCTCATTGATTAGATTTTCTAAAATTGTACCTTTTTGAAGATTCTGTTCAATTTGTTTATTTAACTCTTCTTGTAGCTCTTTTGTTTTTGTTATCTCTTGTTTAAAACCAATATAACCATCAACATTACCTTCTAGATCAAACATAGGTAATATAGTAGATTCTTCCCAAAAAATTGAGCCATCCTTTGCTTTATTTCGTACATCACTAGACCATACTTGTCCACTGCTTAAAGTGTTCCACATAGTTTCATAGGCTTTTTCATCCAGATATCCAGATTGTAAAAATCTTGGATTTTTAGAGATAACTTCCTCTTTGGTATATCCAGTTACTTTTGACCAAGTTGGATTTACATAGGTTATATTAGCATTAACATCTGTCATTATAATAGCTATTGGACTTCTTTCAAATGCAGATTTAAAATGCATAATCTCAGAATTTGATTCATACTCTCTTGTAATATCAGTATGAAATCCCACCATTCGGATTGCATTGTTATTTTCATCAAAGATTGTTTTTCCTCTATCTAGTATCCATACCCAAGAGCCATCTTTATGTTTCAATCTATGTGTATTTTCGTAAAATTCTGTTTTTCCATCAATATTAGCTTGTATATCAGCCATCGCTTTTTCAAGATCATCTTTATGAACTCTTGATTCCCATGAGTCTAACTTATTTTTAAGTTCATTATCTTCATAACCTAACTGTTTTTTCCATTGAGGAGAAAAGTAAACTCCGTTAGTAACTAAGTCCCAATCCCACAAACCGTCTTGAGAGCCATTAATTGCAAATTCATAACGCTCTTTTATTGTTTCCATTTCTGTAATATCCACAAATGTTGTAACACATCTATTAAAACTATCTGTAATTAATCTTGAGGTACTTACTCTAAATATATATTCATTACCATCCTTAATCATAATTGCTTTATGTATTTTGTCAGGATTACTTACAACATAGTCTACCCAATATTCATCTTCGATATAAGGCTGTAAAAAACCTCGTCTTTCAACAAAAATATCACATATACATTTATGGTCCTTAGTAAATTCTTCTAGCGAATTTAGATTAACAAATTTTAAAAATACACTATTAGCAGTAAGTATTTTTCTGTTATACGCAGTAATTATAATATTTGGAGAGTGATCTGTAATAGATTTTAAATAATCTTTGCTAGATTCTAATTTTTTTCTAGATTTTATCTCTATTTT